>Ga0316225_1000027_pt1 | contig 238668 bp, 248 predicted proteins | sample TBH18015metaG_FD_206010 | JGI IMG/M metagenome (GOLD analysis project Ga0316225, IMG submission 206010) | Freshwater microbial communities from Trout Bog Lake, Wisconsin, USA - TBH18015 | ecosystem: Environmental > Aquatic > Freshwater > Lake > Hypolimnion/Profundal zone | place: USA... | reverse complement strand
CCAATGGGAGCTGCTCCGGGCCAGGGCGCCGGAGGGCCGGGAGGAGGGGATGCCCCAGCGGTAGCTCGTGCGCCAGGCCCAGATCACCAGGGGGACGGCCACCAGCAGCAGCAGGGGGTGACGGAGGGCCATCATGGCGGTGGACCCCCGCCGTTCTTGGAATCGAGCGCCGCGAGCAGGGTATCCAGGGACGGGAAGGGGGGATCCATCAGGCCGAAGCGCGCGGCATCGAGGCTCTCGACCCACTGGCCCCAGGGCCCGAGGCCCTGGGCCTGGAAGTCCGCCGGCCCCCAGGCCCGGGCGGCCTCGCCGAATCGCGCCGCCAGCAGGTCCCGCCCATGGCCATGGGAGGCGTCCAGGGAGCCCCGCGACCGGTCCCTGGGCGGCCACTGCTTCTGGAACACATGAAGCGCATGGTGCAGGCGCCGCCCGGCGGAACCTTTCCGCCAACGGGAGATCCCCCAGGCGAGGAGGCCCAGGGGCGGCACCAGAAGCCCACAGGCCCAGACCCAGGGGAAGGGGCTGGCCGGCAGGCGATCCTCGTTCCCGCCGCCCACGCCCACCCAGGGGCCGCCGTAGGGCACGTCGCGCGGAACCCACAACCGAAGTTCTGGGCTGCGCTGCCCATTGCCGAGATCCAAGGCTGGGATCACGACCAGGCCCGGCGCCAGCGCCTGCACCTGGAAGCGCCAGCCCCGACCGTCCGGAAGGGGCTCCATGGCGCGCAGGTGGAGGGGCCCCAGGCGCTCCTCCACAGCGGGGCGCGGCAGCGAGGGATTCGCAGGGTCCGCTTCGCGAAGTTCCAGCGACTGCAATTCGCCCAGTTTCATCTGGGCGGGGGCCCGCCAGGCCGGGGAAGCCGAGGCGCAGAGGCTCCACAGGCCGCAGCCCATGGCCCACAGCCGGGGCGTTCTCATGCTCCCCCCGCCCGCAACCACGCATTCAGTTTCAGCACGGGGTCTTCCTTCATGTCCCAGCACTGCCGTTCGATAGTGGGGCTGAACCCGGGGTCCGGCCAGTCCATGTCCCGGCGTTCCTCGGGGTCCTCGGGCCTGAACCACACCAGCCTATGGCGGGTGGCCAGGGGTTTCAGCAACGGCGCCAGTCCCTGCAATCCCGAACCGTTGCTGAAGAGCCAGAGCCGGTGTCCCCTTCCGTGCTCGCCCCAGTGTCCCAGAGCCTCGCGCCAGGAGGCCTCGGTGGGGAGGGCGGGTCCTCGCTCCGCCAGGGTCTCCAGGATGCGCAGCCCATGGATGCGGCCCCGCCTGGGGGCGATGCGCAGAGCGGGCAGGTGGCTGTCGCCCGGCACGATCAGGCCCAGCCGGTCCCCCGTGGCCTGGAGGGTGGCGAAGGCTGCCCCGCAGAGTTCCAGGGCCCAGCGCAGGGGCGAGACCGGGTCGCCGAGAAACATGGAGGGGGAGGGGTCCACCACCAGCCACAGCACCAGGTCCCGGCTGCTCTCGAAACGCTTCATGACCGGTTCACCGGTGCGGGCCGTCAGGGGCCAGTTGATGAAGCGCGGGTCATCGCCAGGCACATAGGGCCGGTTCTCCACGAAGGTGAGGCCCGCGCCTTTCAGCTTGGAGGGATGCAGGCCCTCGGTACCCCCACCCAGACGGCCCCTCAGCCGCAGCGGCAGGCGCCGCAGGCGGGCGAGAAAGCGGGCGGGCAGGGGCATGCCCCCAGTATGGATCAGTTGCGCGGATCCTTTCCTGCCGCCAGCATCGTGGGCGAGAACCGCAGGCACAGGGAGGCACTGGTGTCGTGGTAACTCACCCCTTCGAAGCGGTGGGAACTGGTCTCGAATTGGGCCTCGACAGCCGCGCTGGCGAACAGCCGCAGGCCGAAGAAGACCCTGCCCGCAGGGGACCAGGTCGACGTTTCCGCGTCCGGTGGCAAGCCCGGTGTCATCAGGTAGCCCTGGTCGCTCCGTGTGTGCCAGGTCTGCGCCAGGCCTACTCCAGTCCCTCCGTAGAAGTAGGGGCGTTCGAAGCTCCAGGCCTGGGCGCCCGGGGCGTACAAAAAATCGAGGCTCAGCTTCCGGATCTTCACTTCGGTGTCGGCCGTGGCGTGGTAATAGCCAGACTCATAGGCTCGACTGCCCGAGAACAGATTGTCGTCATAGCGCAGCCGCAGCAGCTGCTTCTGACCGATCCAAAATGGGAAGGCGACGCCGAAGGTCCGGCGGCTTCCATCCGTGGTCAAGTGCTTCAGGTCCGGGGGGGCCGTCGCGAGTCCCACCTGCCACTCTCCCAGCACGATGAGGCCCGGTGGGGGGCCGATGTACTGGGCCTGGAGGTTGGCTGGAATGGAGAGGAAGAGGGCGGCCAGGACAAGGTGGAACCGTCCTTTGAAAGCTCCTAGGCGCAGGTCCATCACCATCGCACCCTCACTCGATAGGTCAGTATCGCACTGTCCCCGGCGGGTACCGTGACCTTGAATCTCGCGGCGCCTGCCGCCTCTTTTGTGTAAGGTTGGCTGCTCTGCAGCACCTCCCAGTCGCCGGGCATGGGCTCCAGAACACCTACGGTGACCGGTTCCTGCTTGGCGTTCTTCAGCTCGATCTCGAAGGCGGATTCGTGCACGCTGCCGAACTTCCCCTGCCGCCCCAGGCTCTTGTAATCCGTTTGCCTGCGCTTGGCCGTCACGTCGAACGCCTCCCCGAGTTTCAGGCGGACCAGCTCGTTTTTCGGCGTGTGATCCACGTTGTCCTCGCCCACGAACTGGGCGCGGCCTTCGCTGTCCCGCTTGTAGACCCGGATGATGCCCCTGGGCAGGGGCATGCCCAGCCGGGCCGACTCCCTGTTGTCGAACGCCACGAAGACGCCCACCTTCTGCTTCTGGCCCGGGTCGCCGTAGCTGCCGGAGTAGTAGTAGCTCTGGCCCTGGAGGAGGTAGTCCTTCCGGACGGGCACGGAACCGGCACTGAGCAGGGCTACCTGCTTGGTCTGGTTCACGGCCAGCGTGGTCGGCCGGTCCAGGGTGTAGAGGTGGTACTCGAAGAGGCTCTCCTCGGCCAGCTGGGGGGCCGCAGCCTTCGCACGGTCCAACATGGCCCCGGCGGTGAAGGCCCGCCCGGGCCGCTGCCCGGCTCGGTTCAGGTCGCCCGCCACCAGCTGCAGGGTGGCGTTGGGATAGGGGGCTCCGCTCTGGTTGGTGAGGGTCACCCAGCCGCTGAGGTCCAGGGTCTTTTCATCGGGCGCGAGATTGGCCACGTAATCGGCGCGCCAGGAGAGGCCGCCCGTGAGGTAGCTCAGCTCCAGGTCCTGGGTCTGGTCCACGGCGCTGTTGAGGCTGATGACCAGGGTGGGCCGGGCCCGGAGGTTCTCGGGCACCTTCGGGAAGACGAGCCGGCCCGGGACGCTGGTCTCGATGCGGTCGGCGAACTGCAGGACTGTGCCACTGCCGCTGGCGAGCACCGTGGCCTCCTCGTGGACCTCCTTCGTCCCGGCCCCGTCGGCGTTGGGCACGCTGCGCACGACCAGCACCTTCTCACCCACGTACTTGTCCAGCAGCTTCTGGGGCGTGAGCAGGTCGAAGTCGAAGTTCTGCTCGCTCACCCAGAACCCCCTGGGATGGGTGAGATCGCGTAAGAGCGCTGTCTCGGGCCGGATCTGGGCCGAGACCTCCTGGAAGGCCAGGCGCGCCTCGCCCCTGGACAGGCGCACCGCCCGCAGGTCCTTCACCAGGGCCAGATTGTCGTTGTAGATCGTGACCGCCAGGGCCTTCTGGTCCTTCAGCGTGGTGGTGGTCTCCTGGGCGGCCAGCAGGGCCGGGAGGGCGACGAGCAGCAGGGTGGGGCGCATGGGACCTCCTGGTGGGTGGCGGGCAGTAGAACCCTCTACCTCGTCATGCCGTGAACAGGGCGGTCCTTTCAGGGAAGATCAAAAGCATGGAAATGAGCGAAGGTGAGCAGAGGAAAGCTGTCCTTTCCTTGCTCCGCGCTCCTCTTTTTTCTGCCTTCCACCGCTTCCCTAACTCCAATTCTGTTCATTCCACTCAGGCCAGCTTGCCCTCGCCTGCCAGCTCCTGGATCCGCGCCAGGGCCTGGTCCAATTGCCCCTGGAGCAGCTTTTCGGCGCCCATCATGGCCATCATCATCGGGATGTCGGCCTCATCCACCAGGCGGAGGGTGCAGCCCTCGCCCGTGGCGGCGAGTTCGAAGCGCAACTCGTGGTCGAACAGCTTCCTGGTCCCGGGCACCAGACTCACCAGCTGGCCGGGGATGCGGGTCTTGGCGACCAGTTCCTGGGGCATTTTCATCCCCATGACCTCAAGGAGATAGCTGTGCCGGTCGGGTTCGCCCTGGAAGTTCATGGCTGCGGGCTCGAGAAAGGCCCGGTGGTTCGACAGGTCGGCAAGGAACGCGTAGAGCGCGTCTGCGGAGACGGGCAGGTCGGCGGTGGCGGTCAGGATCGTGGTCATGTCTACCGGGCTCCAAAGAAGGCAGTGCCGATACGGACCTGGTCGGATCCGGCGGCGATGGCGGCCTCCAGGTCGCCGCTCATGCCCATGCTGAGGCGGAGGGGTCGACCGAGTTCCTGCTGCAGGCGCTCCCGCAGGGCGGCCATGAGGCCAAAGGCGGCTCGGTCATCGGGAGGGGGGATGGCCATGAGGCCCCGCAGGGGCAGCCGGGGGTCCTCCCCCAGGGATTCGATCAGGGCCGGCAGCTCCCGGTCCGTGCATCCGCCGAGTTTGCTGGCTTCCTCCCAGAGGTCCACCTGGATCCAGACCGGGCGCACCAGGTCCTGTTCCTCGGCCAGGCGCCGGAGACGTTCCGCGAGTTCCGGGCGATCCAGGCTCTGGATCTCCTCGAAGTGCTGGAGGGCAGGCTTGGCCTTGTTCCGCTGGAGGGGGCCCAGCAGCACGAAATGCAGTTCAGGCGCGGCCATGGCCTTGTCGGCGCCTTCCTGCACGTAGTTTTCGCCGAAACGGGTGAACCCCAGGGCCGCCGCCTCCTGGATGAGGGACAGGGGCTGCCGCTTTGAGACCGGCAACAGCTCGATGCCGGAAGGGTCGCGATCAGCCGCCTCGCAGGCGCGCTGGATGCGGGCCCGCAGGCCCTCGACGCGATCCTCGAGGCTCACGACAGGAAGAGGATCCGCTGGCAGGACTCGCAGGTGATGAGGTCCTTTCCCTCCTTCAGCTGGAAGAGGATGGGGCCGCGGAGCTTCACGTTGCATCCGGAACAGGCCCCGTTCTCCACGGCCACCACGACCCGCCCCTGGCGGGCGGCGGCCAGGCGATGGAAGCGGGCCACCTCGGCCGCCGTGAGCTTGGTCTCCAGCGCAGCCTGCTTCGCCTTGAGGACTTTCCGACCTTCCACCTGGTTGGCATGTTCATCCAGGAAGATCGTGTGGAGCTCGTCGAACTGGGCCTGGGCCACGGCACGCTCCTCCTCGAGGCCGGCGAGGGCCTGCTCGAGGGTCTGGACAGCGGTCTCGAGGACCTTGAGGGGCCTGGCCACGGAAGCCTTGAGGCGTTCCTTCTCGTCCAGCTCGCGGATGGCCGCGGTGTAGTGCACCTTCTGGCTGGTGGATTTCACGGCGGCGCGGGCACGGTCCTCGTCCTTCTGGGCTTGGATCATCTCCTTCGACTTGACCAGGATCTGCGCCCGGGCCGTCTCCAGGGCCTTGGTCTTCTCCGCGATCTGCTTCTCAGCCGCCTTCACCCTGGCGTCCAGGACGGCGAGGTCCGGGGGAAGCGCCGACAATTCTCTGTGGATGGTCGCCAGATAGTCCAGGGTCGATTGCAGGTCGCGCAGGGTGATCAGTGGTTCCATGAATAAAGGCTACACCTCAATCCATAAAGCGCAGGCGCTTTCCATTCGCATAAAATATTGAAGAAAATCTTCGTTCAAAAACTAAGATATTATACTTCGGTGGCTAATCCTCCTTGACGGGGGATTCCTCAGGTGCCAGAATTGGCACTCGCTGTTGCTGAGTGCTAACAGCCCCGTTCGTTCCTTTCCATCCCCACATAGGAGGTCTCATGGCCATCAAGCCCCTGTCTGACCGCGTCGTGCTGAAGCGCGTCGACGCCGCCGAAACCGTCAAGGGCGGCATCATCATCCCCGATACCGCCAAGGAAAAGCCCATGGAGGCCGAGGTGGTGGCCGTCGGCGACGGCAAGATCAACGAGAATGGCACCCGCAATCCCATGTCCGTGAAGCCTGGCCAGAAGGTCCTGATCGGCAAGTACAGCGGCACGGAAGTGAAGATCGAAGGCGTCGATCACGTGATCGTGCGCGAGGACGAAATCCTGGCAATCGTCAGCTAACGACATCCAAGAGACCAAGGAGACATACATGGCCAAGTCCATCATTTATGCCGAAGATGCCCGCCAGGCGATCCTGCGCGGCGTGAACAAGCTCGCCGATGCGGTGCAGGTCACCCTCGGCCCCAAAGGCCGCAACGTCCTCATCGAGAAGAAGTTCGGCTCCCCGCTCATGACCAAGGACGGCGTCACCGTCGCCAAGGAGATCGAGCTCAAGGACAAGCACGAGAACATGGGTGCGCAGCTGGTGCGCGAGGTCGCCTCCAAGACCTCCGATGTGGCCGGTGATGGCACCACCACCGCCACCGTCCTGGCCCGCGCCATCTACCGCGAGGGCATCAAGGCTGTCGTGAGCGGGGCCAACACGATGGAGATCAAGAAGGGTATCGACCTCGCCGTCGAGACCGTCGTGAAGGCCATCGACGAGATCAAGAAGCCCGTCGAAGGCAATGCCATCGCCCAGGTCGGCACCATCTCTGCCAATGGCGACGAGGAGATCGGCAAGATCATCGCGGAGGCCATGGGCAAGGTCGGCAAGGACGGCGTCATCACCGTCGAGGAGGCCAAGGGCCGCGAGACCGAGCTGAACGTGGTCGAGGGCATGCAGTTCGACCGCGGCTACCTCAGCCCCTACTTTGTGACCAACCCTGACCAGATGAAGGTTGAGCTGGAGAACCCCTACATTCTCGCCTACGAGAAGAAGGTCTCCAACATGCGCGACCTCCTGCCCCTGCTGGAGCAGGTCGTCAACAGCCGCCGCCCCCTGCTGATCATCGCCGAGGACGTGGACGGCGAAGCGCTGGCCACCCTGGTGGTCAACAAGATCCGCGGCACCCTGAACGTGGCTGCCGTGAAGGCCCCCGGCTTCGGCGACCGCCGCAAGGCCATGCTCGAGGACATCGCCACCCTCACCGGAGGCAAGGCCATCAGCGAGGACCTGGGCCTCAAGCTCGAGAACCTCACCCTGGCTGACCTCGGCACCGCTAAGAAGATCGTCATCGACAAGGAGAACACCACCATCGTCGAGGGCGCCGGCAGCACCGAGGCCATCCAGGGCCGCGTGAAGCAGCTCCGCGCCCAGGTGGAGACCTCCACCAGCGACTACGACAAGGAGAAGCTGCAGGAGCGTCTGGCCAAGCTCGTGGGTGGCGTCGCCGTCATCAAGGTGGGCGCAGCCTCCGAGACCGAAATGAAGGAGAAGAAGGCCCGCGTGGAAGACGCCATGCATGCCACCAAGGCCGCGGTCGAGGACGGCATCGTCGCCGGCGGCGGCGTCGCGCTGCTTCGCGCCCTGACCAAGCTCGCCGAGCTGAAGGTCGTCGGCGATCAGGCCACGGGCGTGGACATCATCCGCAAGTCCCTGCAGGAGCCCCTCCGCCAGATCGCCACCAATGCCGGTGTCGAAGGCTCCGTGGTCGTCAACGCCGTCCGCGAAGGCAAGGGCAACTACGGCTACAACGCCGCCACCGACGCCTATGGCGACATGGTGGCCTTTGGGGTGGTCGATCCCGCGAAGGTGGTCAAGTCGGCCCTTCGCAATGCCGCCTCCGTGGCTTCCATGATGCTGACCACCGAAGCCATCATCACCGAGCTCCCCGAGCCCAAGGCCCCCGCCCCCGGCGGCGGCCCCGGCATGGGCGGCATGGAAGACATGTATTAATAGGTAGCTGGCTTCCAGCCAGCCCGCTCGAAGGCAAAGCCGCCCCGCCACTGCGGGGCGGCTTTTTATCGAAAGGCGCCAGGCGAATTCCAGGGCTGCCCGGGGAGGCCCCCTCGGGTATTTCCGGGTCAAAGTGCGGTGTTTGGATCTGATCCACTCAGCCGCGCGCGGACTAGACCCCCAGAAGATCCTTAAAATCAGCACACCCGTGGGGCGAGTATCTTAATAATGACAACAATGTCGTTTTTATTTACCACCAAGGGGTTGACTATAAGATTTCTCGGGCCCATGCTTCCGGTTGAATCCCCCTGGAATTCCTCCAAGGGGCGATTGACAACTCAGGAGAACCCATGGGTATGGGCCTTCTCATCGATTCCACGCGCTGCATCGGTTGCGGCGCCTGCAGCTCCGCGTGCAAGGAGCAGAACAAGCTGCCGGAAAAGGTAGAGGAGGTTCTGACCGCCTATACCTGGACCGTGGTGCAGCCGAAGGAGGGCCTGAATGTCCGCACCTTCTGCATGCACTGCGAGGTTCCGACCTGTGCCTCGGTCTGCCCCGTGGGGGCCCTGACGAAGACGGCGGAAGGCCCGGTGGTCTACGACGCCGAGCGCTGCATGGGCTGCCGCTACTGCATGATGGCCTGTCCCTTCCAGATCCCGAAGTACCAGTGGGACCGCCCGGTGCCGGTCATGGGGAAGTGCATCCTGTGCGCCAGCCGGGTGAAGGAGGGCAAGCCCACCGCGTGCACCGAGGCCTGCCCGGTGGACGCCACGACCTTCGGCAAGAAGGAGGACCTGATCTGGGAGGCCCGCACCCGCATCCGTTCGAAGCCCGGTGCCTACGTGGACCACATCTACGGGCTCACGGAGGCTGGCGGGACCTCCGTGATGCTGATCTCCAGCGTGCCCTTCGACAAGCTGGGCATGAAGACCAACCTGCCGGCGGATCCACCGGCCATGCGCACCTGGCAGGTGCTTTCCAACATTCCCGATTTCGTCGGGGTCTGGGCCGTCTTCCTCTACGGCGTGCACTGGATCACCGCCCGCCGCGAGGAAGTTTCGAAGGCAGAGAAGCATAACCATGGACGAGGAGACCGGTCATGAACGCCACTGCCACCCTCACTCCCCGCCGGTTCCGCCCGGGCTTCTGGACTGCGGTCTTTGTGGTCCTGTTCCTGGCCTTCTGCACGGTCACGGTGATCCGCTTCTCCAAGGGCCTGGGTGCGGTCACCCACCTGAGCGACCGGTTCCCCTGGGGGCTCTGGATCGGCTTCGACCTGCTCTGCGGCGTGGGCCTCGCGGCTGGAGCCTTCACCCTCACGGCCGTCGTCCACCTCTTCAACCTCAAGAAGTTCGAGCCCATCGTGCGGCCGACGATCCTCACCGGCTTCCTGGGCTATGCCTTCGTGATCGTGGCCCTGCTGCTGGACCTGGGACAGCCCTGGCGCATCTGGCACGCCATCATCTACTGGAACCCGCACTCCGTCATGTTCGAGGTGGCCTGGTGCGTCATGCTCTACACCACGGTGCTGGCGGTGGAGTTCTCCCCCGTCGTCTTCGAGCGGTTCGGATTCCATGCGCCCGCCCGCCTCATCCACCGGCTCATCACGCCCCTGGTCATCATCGGCGTGATCCTGTCGACCCTGCACCAGTCCTCGCTGGGAACCCTCTACCTGATCGTGCCGAGCAAGCTGCACCCGCTCTGGTACTCGCCCATGCTGCCCCTGCATTTCTACATCTCGGCCATCGGCGCGGGCATCGGCATGGTGATCCTGGAGTCCTACCTGAGCGGGCGGGCCTTCCACCGCCACCTGGAAATGGATCTGCTGGAACCCCTTGCCCGGGGCATGGTGGTGGCGCTCGGCATCTATGGGCTCATGCGCATCCAGGCCATTCACCGCAACCACGCCTTTGGCAGCATCCTCGGGTTCAGCTACGAAGGGACCATGTTCCTGCTGGAGTTCACCCTGGGGGTGATCCTGCCCGTCATCCTCATGTCCTTCCGGCGCCTGCGGACCGATCCCAACTGGCTGGTGGGTGGTGCCTTCATGGCGGTGCTGGGGTTCGTGATGAACCGGTTGAACGTGAGCATCACTGGCATGGAAGCGGCCTCGGGTGTGCGGTACATCCCGTCGATCATGGAAATCATCGTGTCCGTGGGCCTGGTGGCCACCGGTATGGCGGTGTTCGCCTTTGCCGTGCGGAATTTCTCCATCTTCCCTGACGGTCCAGTGTCCTCAACCCAGGAACTCGAAGAGGGAGCCTGAGGCATGCGTACCCGCATCGGCATCCGCCTGATCCTCGGCGCTGCGCTTGTCACGGCGACGGTGATCGGCGGGATGTCCTTTGCCATCCTTCGGCTTCAGACCGGACAGCTGCTGGCGGAACGCACCCGCTGCGCCGACCAGCTGAGTGAAACGATCAAGGGCGCCGCCCACTTCGACATGCTGGAGAACCGGCGGGACAACCTGTACCGCCAGATCCGGGATGTGGGGGACCTCCAGAAGGAAGGTATCCGCAAGGTTCGGGTTTTCAACAAGGAAGGGAAGATCATGTACTCCTCGGTCAGCGAGGAGATCGGCACCAGCCTGGATCCGAAGGGAGAGGCGTGCTATGCCTGTCACGCCGAGGGCCATCCCCTTGAACGGCTGGAGATCCAGGCCAGGGCCCGGGTCTTCCAGGCCCCGGATGGAAGCCGCGTCCTGGGGGTCATCAATCCCATCCCCAATGAGGTCTCCTGCTCGGCGGCTGACTGCCATGCCCATAGTCCCAACCAGAGGCTGCTGGGTGTGCTGGATGTGAATGTCTCCCTGACCGAGGTGGACAAGGAGATCGCCTTCAGCCGCAAGGTGATCCTGGCCTCGGCACTCCTGGCCATCCTGGCGGTCAGCCTCATGATCTGGTGGCTCAATCACCGGCTGGTGGAGGTGCCAGTAAAGGCCCTGGTGGAGGGGACCCGCCGCGTCGGCGAGGGCGACTTCAGCGGCACCATCCAGGTGAAAGAGCGGCATGAGCTGGGGGATCTGGCCAGAGCCTTCAACGAGATGATCCACCACATCGCCGATACCCAGCGCCAGCTGGCCCAGGCAGACAAGCTGGCTTCGGTGGGCCGCCTGGCGGCGGGCATCGCCCACGAGATCAACAACCCTCTCACCGGCGTGCTCAGTTACGCTTCGCTTCTGCGCAAGCGCCTGGAAGGGAACACGGAAGTCTGCGAGGACCTGGATGTCATCGTCCGGGAGACCGTGCGCTGCCGGGGCATCATTCGCGGGCTTCTGGATTTCGCAAGACCAGCGGCGCCCGCCCGCAAGCCCATGGATCTTGACGAAGTGGTGCGCCGGGCGGTCTCGGTGGTGGTGACACAGCTGTCCCTGCACCACGTGGACCTGCACCTCGATCTGGCTTCGGACCTGCCCGCGGTGCTGGCCGATGCGAATCAGATCCAGCAGGTGGTGGTGAACCTCCTCCTGAACGCGGCCGATGCGATCGGAACCGAGGGGGGCAACATCCGGGCCACCACCAGACGGGGGCCCTCCGCCTCGATCGAGCTCCTGATCGAGGACAGCGGATGCGGCATTCCCCCGGAGGATCTGCCGAGGATCTTCGAACCCTTCTTCACCACCAAGGGCAACCACGGCACCGGCCTCGGCCTGGCGGTCAGCTGGGGCATCGTCGAGGCCCACGGCGGATCGCTCGAAGCCCAGAGCCAGCCCGGTCAAGGTTCCCAGTTCACCCTTCGCCTGCCGACAGCCGTGGTCCCTGAAGGCGGCACGCCACCAACCCTTCCAACCCTCACCTAGGAGGTCCACATGACCGCCATCCTGATCCTCTTCATGTTCGTGGCCTTCGTAGGCATGGACTTCCTGGTGCGCACGACCCTGCGTCGAAGGCGGGAACACCGGGAGCGCCAGGCCCGCGAGGCGGTGCTCAATACCTCCATCAAGCTGGACTTCACCCACGAGGCCAAGAGCCTGAAGCGGGTGGAAGTGCCCAATCCCAAGGCCCGGATCCTCGCCGTGGACGACGAGGCCGTGGTCCTCGACTCCTTCCGCCGGATCCTCGTGCTGGAGGGATTCAGCGTGGATACGGTCGAACACGGCCCCGAGGCCCTGGGGTTGGTGCAACGCCGCGACTACGACTTCGTTTTCACGGACCTCAAGATGCCGGACATGGACGGAGTGGAAGTGGTGAAGGCCGTCAAGCACCTGCGGCCCGACCTGGACGTGGTCGTCATCACGGGCTATGGCAGCATCGAGACGGCTGTCCAGACCCTGCAGCAGGGTGCCTGCGAGTACGTGCAGAAGCCCTTCACGGCCGAGGAACTTGGCGAGTTCGCCAAGAAGCTGCTCATCAAGCGTGAGGCCCGCCTGGATGCGGCTCGGCGACCCAATGTCCGCGTGGTCTCACCGGAGATGGCCGAAGTGGTGCCCGCCTCCGAGTTCTGCGTGCCTGGTGGGGCCTTCCTGTCTGCGGGTCATGCCTGGGTTCGCATCGAGCCCGAAGGCCAGGTGCGGATCGGCATCGATGATTTCGTGCGGAAGGCGCTGGGCACCGTGAGGGAAGTGGTGCTGCCGGAGCGGGGCAGGACCGTGAAACAGGGGGAACCCCTCTTCACCCTCAAGGGCGCGACGGGCACGGTCCATGTGGCGGCCCCTCTTTCTGGGCGCGTCGAGCACGACAACGCCGGTCTCAAGAGCGATCCCGGCGAGGTGATGCACAGCCCCTATGACCGGGGCTGGGTCTGCCTGCTGACTCCCAGCGACCTGGCCAGTGAACTCGCCTCGCTGAAGATCGGCCAGCCCGTCATCGACTGGTACCAGGAGGAGATCCTACGCCTCCGCACGCCCAACGGCCCTCAGGGGGCGGGCACCCTGGACTGGACGGCCTTCGAGCAGCAGTTCCTCGGCGCGAACCAGCAGGTCCACGCCTAGTTGGATGCGGCAGAGAGGGCTTCGGGGGCCTCAGCCCCCGAAGCCCTCTCCCGCATGGTAGCTGGAGCGCACCAAGGGTGCGGATTCCACCCGCTGGAAGCCCATCTCCAGGCCTTTTTCCCGGTACATGTCGAATTCCGCGGGCGCCACGAATCGGTCCAGGGGAAGGTGCCGTTCCGAAGGGGGCAGGTACTGCCCTAGGGTGGCAATGTCCACCCGGCTTTTCCGCCAATCGGCCATGAGTTCCAGCACCTCATCGGGAGTCTCACCCAGGCCCACCATGATGCCGCTCTTCACCCGCAGGGAAGGCGCCTGCATGTCGCGCCAGTCGGCGGCCCGGCGCAGGAGGTCCTGGCTCTGGTGGTAATCGGCGTCGGGCCTCACCCGCCGGTAGAGGCGGGGCACCGTCTCCACGTTGTGGTTCAGGACATCAGGCCGCGCCTCCAGGACCCGGAGCAGGGCCGCTTCGTCTCCCCGGAAATCGGGGATGAGCACCTCGACCCCGCAGCCCGGGCTCAGGCTGCGGATCCAATGGATGGTCCCGGCGAAATGGGCCGATCCACCGTCGGCAAGATCGTCACGGTTCACCGATGTGACCACGGCGAATTTCAGGCCCAGGGCTGCCACCGCCTCGGCCACGCGCTGGGGCTCCTGGGGGTCCAAGTCGCCGGGGCTGCCCTTGCCCACGTTGCAGAACCCGCAATGCCGGGTGCAGACCTCGCCCATGAGCATGAAGGTGGCCGTCCTGTGGATGCCCCAGCATTCGTGCAGGTTCGGGCAGCGGGCCTCCTCGCAGACCGTCACCAGCCGCTGCGCCCGGATGAGGCCCTCCACTTCGGCCACCACCTCCGGCGCCGGAATGCGGATCTTCAGCCAATCGGGGCGTGGACCGGGGAGGACGGGGGGGCGGGCCATGGGCATCCATTGTCTCCTGCCCGCAGCGCTTTGACACCGCTCAATCCCTGGGCTTCCCCCGGGCTGATCGCCTTCGGGGGGTCTCCAATTCAAGGACAATCAAAAAAGAGGATTAGCCGCCGATGAACAGAGCTGGACCTCGAATAGTCGTATGAAAAAAACGGTTCTTCCCGTTCGGTGTCCCGCGGTGTCCAGCGGTGGTTTGAATTGCTTTTCAGGTGGCGATGTTCGGGCCCCTGGCCCCGGCTAGAATGGACCCATGTCCGAGATCCCCATGGAAGTTCCCGAGGCGGTGGCTGCAGCCAGGACCGAGCCAGAGGCAGCTCGGACTTTCGAGCCACCCAAGGGCTTCGAGACCAAGTTCCGCGGCCTGGCGCTCCACCTCTCGGCCTTCGACGGACCCCTGGACCTGCTGCTGCACCTCATCCATGAGCAGAAACTGGACCTCCTGAACCTGCCCATGGCCGAGGTCACCAGGCAGTACATGGACTACCTGAAGCTCATGGACGAGCTGAACCTGGAGATCGCCGCGGAATTCGTGGCCATGGCGGCCCAACTGCTGCAGATCAAATCGCGCCTCATGCTGCCCCGGCCGCCCCAGGAATGCGGGGAGGAGGATCCCCGCGAGGCGCTGGTGCAGCGGCTGCTGGACTACCAGCAGGTGAAGGCCGCAGCCCAGATGCTCTCGGTCCGGGAGTCCGACTGGCAGCGGATCGCCTTCGCCCCGGGCCTCGACCTGGACGATCACAAGCGCGTGGAGGAGGAGCCCATCCGCGCCACCCTCTTCGACCTGCTGGGAGCCTACCGTGAGGCCCTGAAGCGGCTGATGCCCCCGCCGCCCGTGGAGGTCCGCACCCAGCCCAAGTCCCTCGAACAGCGGGTGATGGAAGTGCTCGGGTGCCTGCGGGATGGACTCTGGAAACCCTTCCAGGGCCTGCTGGGCCAGGCCCGGTCGCGGGAGGAGCTGGTCCTCACCTTCCTCGCCCTCCTGGAACTGGTCCGCACGGGGCGGATCGCCCTGGTCCAGGGCGAGACCTTCGGCGAGATTCATGTCAAGGCTGCCGAGGCCGCGTGACTGACCTGACCCCCAGCCTCCGGTCGGTTCATCGATCGGCCTACGGGTTGGGCCTCGCGCTCTGCTTTGGCGCTCCGGGCCTCATCGCGGTGCTGCTGGGATCGGGAGTGGTTCCGCCCGGGGCGCAGGTCCCCGAGGGCCTCTTCCAGCAGATTGGCTACCTCTTCACGGGTCTGGTTTTTCTCACGGGCGCCTGGGTCTGGTGGCGGAGCGGGAAGACCCTTCGCGAGTTCAAGGCGCTTCAAGCATGCCGGCGCCCCGCCGTGATCCTCCGGGAAGGCGTGATCTATGCCGTGGTTCTGGAAACCAGCAGCCTCTGCGGGCTGGTCTACTGGATCCTCGTGGGGGAACATGCGGCCCGGCACGCCTGGGGCTTCGTCCTCCTGACGCCCATCCTCTTCCTGGCCCTGATGCCCAGGTATGATCGTTGGGCGAAGGCCTTGGAGGACTGAGGACGCCTCCAGACATGCTGAGAAACCGCACCCGCTGAGGAGGGCGCATGCCCAACTCCGAGACCCCTGATCCCAGATGTCCAGAGCCTGGGGCAAACCACCCGGCGCGCCTAGCGGCGGGGGATCCGTTGAAGCCCGGGGCCACCCAGCGGCTTCTGGTGCCGAGGGCGGACGAGGCCCCGATCCGGGTGCAGAAGGTGGATCAGCCGGCGGAGGCCGCGGGACAAACCCTGAAGGTGACCTACCGCCCCGCGCAGGGTCCGCCCGCGTGGAAATCGCCGCTCCTCCTCGGGTCGCTCCTGGTGCTGGGTGGTGCCGCCTGCCTGGCCTTGTTCAGGGTCAGGAACCTGCCGGCTCCGCCGCCCCCGCAGGCCGTCGGGGCACCCCGGACCGAAACCATCCCACCGGCCGCCAAGGCCACCTTCGAGCAGGCCGGGGCCGGCGACGTTCGTGCCATGCACATGCTTGGCCTCATGTACTACAACGGCCTGAACCTGCCCCGGGACCGGGAGAAGGGTCTCTACTGGTTGCGCAAAGCCGCCGAAGGCGGCAGCGCCGGCGCCCGGGTGGAGCTCAGCCAGATCGAGGGCGGCCGCTGAGCACTGGTCACCTGGGCTGCTCAGTCGGTGCCTGCCGCCAGGCCAGCACCTTCCGGGCGGCGGCGACGCCGACGGCGCCGGTGAGATCGGCTTCGGACGCCTCGCGCACCATGGCCGCGCTGCCGAAGCCCTGGAGCAGCTTCCTCGCCGTGGCCGGGCCGACGCCGGGGATCTGGGTCAGCTCGGTCTGCAAGGTGCGCTTGGCCCGCAGGGCGCGGTGGTAGGTGACGGCGAAGCGGTGCGCCTCGTCCCGGATGCGCTGGAGCAGCTGCAGCACCGGGGAGGACTTGGGGATCTTCAGGGGCTCGCTGGAACCCGGCCGGAAGACCAGCTCCTCCTTCTTGGCGAGGCTGGCCAGCTCCAGCTGCTCCAGGCCGAGTTCCCCGAGGGCGGTTTCGGCCGCATGCAGCTGGCCCAGCCCGCCGTCGATGATCACCAGGTTGGGGAACTCCTGGCCTTCATCTCTCATTCGCTTGTAACGGCGTGTCACCGCCTCCTGCATATTCGCGAAGTCGTCGTTCTGTTCGTTGGTCATCTTGAAGCGCCGGTAGCGGGCCTTGTCGGGGACACCATCGCTGAACACCACGCAGCTGGCCACCACCTCGCGGCCCTGGCCGTGGCTGATGTCGAAGCACTCCAGGCGGCGGGGCAGGTGGCTGAGGCCCAGGAAGGCCTGGAGGCCCTCCAGCACCGCTTCGTTCAGGCGCGCGGGCTCGAACTTGCGCTCCAGGGCCAGGCGGGCGTTCTCCTGGGCCATGGCCAGGAGTTCGACCTTCTCGCCCTTCTGGGGCACATGGAACCGGACCTTGGTGCCCCGCAGGCCCGACAGCCAGTCGGCGAGCAGGGCGGCCTCCTCCGGCGCGACCTCGGCGAGGATGCGGGCCGGCGCCGGATCGGCGGTGTAGACCCGCTGGATCACCTGGGCCAGGACCTCTCCGTCGAAGATCTCCACATCGTCCAGCAGGTACTCCTGGCGTCCGATCATCCGGCCCTCCCGCAGCACCAGCCGGTGGACGCAGGCCCGGCCGTCCAGCACGGCGCTGCCGTAGACGTCCGTGTCGTCCAGGTCCGAGCTGGCGGCCTTCTGGCGCGTGAACCAGGCGTCCACCTGCTGCAGCGCGTCCCGGTGCTGGGCGGCCTGCTCGAAGGCGGCGGCCTCCGCGGCCTTCCACATGGCCGCCTCCAGCCGGGCCTTCAACTCCTCCCGCTTGCCTTCCAGGAACAGCCGGGCCTCCCGGGCCTGCTCCCGGTAGGCATCCTGGCTCACGGCGGCGATGCAGGGGGCCGTGCAGCGGTGCAGCTGGTACTTCATGCAGGCCCGGCCCCGTTTCCCGTCAATGTCGATGTCGCAATCGCGGATCTGGAAGAAGCGGTAGACCAGTTCCGCCGTGCGGTAGGCGGTGCTGGCCGGGAAGAAGGGGCCGAAGTACAGACTGCCGTCCTTGCGGAGCTTGCGGGTGACGTAGGCCTTGGGGAAGGCCTCCTTCCACGTGAGCTTCACGTAGGGATAGCTCTTGTCGTCCCGCAGCAGGATGTTGAAGGGCGGGAAGTGCTCCTTGATGAGGTTGTTTTCCAGGACCAGGGCTTCCAGTTCCGTTTCGCAGACGATGAGTTCCACGTCCCAGATCCGGGCCACCAGCCGCCGGGTCTTGGCATCCAGCCGCTTCTGCTGGAAGTAGGACTTCACCCGGTTCCGCAGGACCTTGGCCTTCCCCACGTAGAGCAGGTTCCCGCCCTCGTCCCGGTAGAGGTAGCAGCCCGGGCGCAGGGGCAGGTCCCCCAGTTTGCGCTTCAGGAAGGGGGATTTCTCGAGGTTGGTTCGGACGGCGGCCACGGGATCCAGTTTAGCGATGGCCAAGCTGTGGTCAGCACGCACTTCCCGGGAAGAGTTGGCACACTGGAACCATGCTGAACCTCGAATCCTTCCCGGTGGGTCCCCTCGGCTGCAACTGCTCCCTGCTGTGGGATGCCGCCACGAACCTGGGGGTGGTGGTGGATCCCGGCGGGGACGGGGCCAAGATCCGCCGACGGGTGGAGGCCCTGGGCTTCAAGGTCACGGCCCTCCTCCATACCCACGCCCACTTCGACCATGTGGGCGCCACCCGCGAACTGCAGGACCTCTGGCAGTGCCCGGCCCACCTGCACGGGGACGACACCTTCCTCATCGAGGCGCTGCCCCAGCAGACCGGGATGTTCGGCATGGCCGCCATCCCCCAGCCCGAGATGTCCGATCTGCAGGTGGGCGACCGCCACCTGGACCTGAACACCCTCCACACCCCGGGCCACACGCCGGGCTCCTGCTGCTTCCACGGCGCCTTCACCAAGGGCCAGGTGCTGCTGGCCGGAGACACCCTCTTCCGCGGGGGCGTGGGCCGCACCGACCTCTGGGGCGGCAGCTGGGACCTGCTGGAACAGAGCATCCGCCGGGAACTCTACGTCCTGGATGGGGCCACCCTGGTCATCCCGGGGCACGGTCCCGTCACCACGCTGGGTGTGGAAGCGGAGACCAATCCCTTCGTGCGGGCGTAGACTGAACTGTTCTTTCCCCGGAGATCCCATATGGACACCCTCATCGCCTCTTTCGGACTGCTCGGTCCCCTCGTCCTCTTTGCGGTGATCTGGGCCCTCAGCTGCCTCAAGGTCATCAACGAGTACGAACGGGCGGTGGTGTTCACCCTCGGCAAGGTGAGCGATGTCCCCAAGGGACCCGGTCTGGTGTTCATCTGGCGGCCCTTCCAGAAGGCCGTGATCGTGTCCCTGCGCACCACGGTGCTGGAAGTGCCCAGCCAGGACATCATCACCCGGGACAACGTGAGCCTCAAGGTCAGCGCCGTCGTCTACTCCAAGGTGCTGGATCCCAAGCAGGCCATCATCGGCGTGGAGAACTACTACTACGCCACCAGCCAGATCGCCCAGACGACGCTCCGCTCCATCCTCGGCGAAGTGAGCCTGGACGAGCTGCTGGCGGACCGGGAAAAGCTCAGCCTGCGGCTGCGGGAGATCATCGATCGCTCCACAGAGCCCTGGGGTGTGGAAGTGAACAGCGTGGAACTGAAGAGCGTGGACCTGCCTGAGCAGATCCAGCGGGCCATGGGCAAGCAGGCCGAGGCTGAGCGCGAGAAGCGCGCCAAGGTCATCGCCGCCGAGGGCGAACTGATGGCCTCCCAGCAGCTGCTCGAGGCCGCCGACAAGATCAGCCAGAACCCCACGGCCATCCAGATGCGCTACCTGCAGACCCTCACCGAGATCGCCGTGGAGAAGAACAGCACCATCGTCTTCCCGCTGCCCATGGAACTCATGAAGGCCTTCGAGCAGTTCACGAAGAAGTAGGTTTCCAACCGCGCCAGGCAGCGGCTTCGGCCTTCGCGAGGGCCGAAGCCGCTGGGTTGCCCGAGCCATAGGCTTCCGAATCGACGGTGTCGGCCAGCGCTTGCAGGGCCTCGCTCCGGTCGGGACGGAGCCGGGCCAGCCGCATCAGCCAGCTGCGGGCGGTGTCGCCGTCCTCCACGGGCGCGGCGCGGCGGGTGCGGGCCAGGAGGGGGCGCAGGGCGCGGATGCGGCCCGGGCCCGCAGGCGAGGGCTGCCAATGGCCCCGACCGCGCCAGAGGATCCAGGCGAGCCCCGCCAGACCCAGCGTCCAGCCCGCGGCCCTGGACGGGGCTCTCCAGTGCCAATCCCAGCCCTGGAGCCGGTCCTGGAGCCAGGAGAATCCGGACTGCTGATCCTGGTCCGAGAAACGCACCACGTACCGGTCCCAGCGGTACCGCAGGGCATCCAGCCAGCGCTCGTAGGCCTGGAGGTCCCGCGTGTCCGAGGCCAGCCCCAGGGCCCCCGCAGGGGTGGGATCCGAGGTCCTCCAGCGGCCCTGGTCCCAGTATTCCACCCAGCTGTGGGCCTGGTTCTGGCTCACCCGGAAGTAGCCCCCTTCCGGGATCCAGGGCCCCAGCCGGTAGCCGTTCACCACCCGGGCTGGGACGCCCCGGGCCCGCAGCATCAAGGCCATGGATGAGGCGAAGTACTCGCAGTGGCCGGCATGGCTGCGCTCCAGGAAATCCTCGAGGGGGTTTGAGGCCTGGCCAGAGGGATTGCTGAGGGTGTAACCGAAGCCGCGCAGGCCCGCCTCCAGGGCCTGGACCAGCCGGCCCGTGGAAAGAATGTCCGGGGCGAACCGGAAGCTGGCCCGGCGGGCGGCCTCATGGATCGGCTCCAGCTGGGTCAGCATGGCCAGGCGGCGCGGGGCTAGGCTGGGCTCGCTGGGCTCAGGCAGCTCCGGGTTCCAGGTGAGCGTCAGGGGGACCGGCCTGGCCCTCAGGTACCGCCAGTGGCGACTGGCTCCCGGGCCCGGCACGATCACGGATTCGAAAGGCTCCAGCTGGACCAGCCCGGCCGGCAGGGCGAGGATGCCCTGGGGGCTGGGCTGGTAGCTGAATTCCGCCGTTCGCGGATCGTGGTTCCGGCGGGCCACCAGGGGGATGGATGGGGTGAGCTCCGCAGCTTCCCAGCTCAGGCCGTGGACCGCTTCCAGGGTGATCCCCCGCAGCAGCTCGAGCCCGTGGGTCCAGCGGGGGTCCAGGGTCGGATCGACTCCGGTCGGCGGCACGATCCGCAGGGCGACCTCCGGATTGGGTTCGAGGGGGCCCCCGCCGGAGAGATCCAGCCGGTCCCCCAGACCGGCTTGGCCGAAGGCCCGCGAGGCGCCCAGGACGAAACTGGGGCGCAGGCCCAGCCTGAGGCGGGGCATGAGGAGGAAGAACCCGGCCCCGAACACCAGGGCGGCCCCCACCCACACCGGCACCTGGGCATAGGGAGGAAGGGACGGCACACCCCGGCGGAGGGCGGCGGAGGGTTCCCAGCTCTGCTGAAGCAGGGCCAGGGCCGCCGCGCAGGACCAGGCCAGGGTCCAGGCCAGGAAGGTGATGTCGGTGGTGCCGATGGCCGTCGCCAGGTAGAGCAGGAACCCCATCAGCAGCAGCTGGCGCCGCTGCGACGGGTCCCTGGAAAGGGCGAGGCGGGCGCCCGCCAGCACGAAGAGGGTGTGGATCGCCACCGGGAAGAACCCGCGGCCCAGGGTCAGGTCCCCCAGGAAGAAGGCCAGGGCGCCGACTTCCAGCCAGCGGTGGTAGCGGTCGAGGTCCCAGCGCAGCCCCTGCACCACCGCCGCGGCCGCCAGGGGGAGGGTCATGATGGCCAGCTCGCCGGGTTCGTAGATGCCCGTGGAGGCCGTGGCGCCCAGGGCCACCCACAGGGGCAGGTGGTCGATCCAGCGGCCCCAGTTCACGGCCACACCCAGCTCCCCAAGACGGCGGACCGGGAGGCGCCCGTGACCTCAGGCAGGTTGCCCGGGATCCCCAGGGCGCTGGCAGCGCCCAGCAGGGCCCAGCTCACGGCTTCCCGGGCGCCGGGAGGGAAGGAGGCATCCTCCTCGAGGGCCAGGGGCAGCCGGCTGGCCAGTTCCGCCCGCAGCCGCCGATGACGGGCACCCCCTCCGCTGACCAGCCCCCGCAGGCCGGCTGGCCAGGCCATGCGTGCCGCTTCCACCGACACGGAGGCCGCGGTGAAGGCGGCCAGGGTGGCCAGCCGGTCCCCCAGGGGAAGCGCTTCGAGAAGGGGTGTTTCGGCAGCCAGCCAGGCCTCGCCGAAGACCTCGCGACCCGTGGATTTCGGGGGCGCCACCTGGAAGTAGGGGTGCCGGAGCCAGCGCTCCAGGAGGGCCTCGGCCACGGCGCCCCCGGCGGAGGCGCCCTCGGGGTCGAAGGGGCGGCCCAGCCAGCGCTGGGCCGCCAGGTCCAGCAGGGACATGCCCGGACCCGTGTCCCAGGCCCGGGTCGTCTGTCCATCCCAGAGGGTCAGGTTGGCGATGCCGCCGAGGTTCAGGGCCAGCCAGGGCCCGGGGCCGTGGAGCCAGCGCTCCGGCAGGGGGACGAGGGGGGCCCCCTGGCCGCCCAGGGCCAGGTCCCGGCGCCGGAGGTCCCAGACCACGGGGCAGTCCAGGGCCTCGGCCAGCACATAGGGGTCCGCCAGCTGGAGGCTCGCCCCCTGGGCCGGATGGTGCTGGACGGTCTGCCCATGCAGGGCCGCCAGGTCCGGCCGGAGGGCCAGGGCCTCGCACAGGGTCCTGGCCGCCGCGGCATGGTGGTCCCCCAGGCGGCGCTGGAGGATGCAGAGCCCCCCGGGGGACAGGCGATCCGAGGCGGCGGCCAGCACCTGCTCCCGGAGGGAAGCCGGATACGCCACCGATTGGTGTCCCAGCAGGCGACGGAAGGGCCTCGCTAATCGGAAGCCGCCGGAATCCACTTCGATGGCCACCACGTCCACCCCGTCGGCGCTGGTGCCCGACATGAGGCCCAGCACGCGCCAGGGCCGGTCGTCCGGGATCAGGAGGCGGGGCTGCATGCAGCTGATGATGCCAGCAAGTGCCGGGGATCGCAGGTTCCGGATACCCTTGGGACGCCAGGAGTCCCCATGACGACCTTCCTCATCCTCCTCATCATTGGTGCCGTGGTCTACCTTGCCCTCCGCGGCAGGGGGGACCGGCCGGAACAGCTGGGCGCGGCCCATCGGGGACTGCCCACCACCCCTCTGGAAGCGCACGCCTTCCCCTGTCCCTACCCTAAATGCCCCACCTGCGGCGCCTCGGGCGACAAGATGAAGCAGGACTGGGATGGCCTGCGCTCCGTGAAGTGGACCTGCGGCTACTGCGGGGCCCTGGCGGGGGTGCAGGCCCTCCGGGACGAGGAACTCTCGCCCTCGGCCCGGCGGCAGCTGGGCCTGGACGGGCCCACGCCGGGCTCCATGCCCATGCAGCCGGGCGGCTACGGCCAGCCCGGCGGCGGCATGGGGGGCCTGCTCACGGGCATGATGCTCGGCAGCATGATGGGGGGCGAGCACCACCACGACCGCTCGGGGGATGGCTGGACCGGCGATGCCTCCGACAAGTCCTCCAGTGACTGGGGCGAGTCCAATTCCAGCGACTGGGGGGATTCCGGCGGCGACTCGGGCGGAGGGGATTCCGGCGGGGACTGGTAGCGCAAGGCCCCCGGGCCGGACGGTCTTGTCTCAGGTCGCCTAAAGCACCTTTGGCACCACGAAGTACCCCCGGTCCTGGGCCGGGGCATTGGCCAGGGCCTGCTCCTGGTTGAAGGTGTCCCGGGGCTCGTCCTCGCGGCGGGGCAGGGTCCGTCCCTGGCCCGCAAGCATGGGCTCCACCTGGTCCAGGGGCAGCTCGTCGAGACTGGCCGCATGGGTCAGCATGCGGGTCATGGCCAGCCGCATGGGTTCGATCTCCTCCTCCCGCAGGCTCAGGTGGGCCAGGGCGGCGCAGCGGAGGACATCCTCACGGGTGACATCCATGTCTACTCCTTAGAAGCCACAGAAAAACGAATTTGCCACAAGGAACACAAAGCTCACAAAGGGTCATTTCCTTGTGTCCTTTGTGTCCTTTGTGGCTGATTTTCATTCCATATGAATTTGCGGATCTCGAACCTGGGTGAACCGAAGTTGATTAACAGTCCGTGCTCCTTTCGGGAGGCTTTGAGGTAGCCCAGTACCTGCGCGTCATGATCCGGGGCCAGATTCCTGGCGGCCTTCAGCTCCACGACCAGGATGTTCTCCACCACCAGATCGGCCAGGTAGTCCCCGATCAAGGTCCCATCCTCGTCGTACACCTTGATGGGCTGCTGCTGGTCCACCCTCAACCCGGCCTTGGGCAGGCGATGGGTCAAGGCGTTCTCGTAGACCTGCTCAAGATGACCGTGCCCCAGGTAGCAGTGGATTTGGAATGAGGTCTCACGGATCTGATCGCACAGGACCTTGATATCCAGCATCACAAATCCTTGAGGTCGATGCCCGCAAGTTTCAGGTCCGCGTCGGCATTCTGGCTCCAGGGGTCGGCGTCCGGTGCCAGGAAGGCCCCGGCGGCGGCGATCATGGCGCCGTTGTCCGTGCAGAGGCGCGGCTCGGGGATGGCCAGGACCAGGCCCAGCCGGGTCGCCAGGCTCGCCGCCTCGGAGCGCAGGCGCGAGTTGCAGGCCACGCCGCCGCTGATGACCAGGCTGCGGGCTCCGTGCGCCTGGGCCCATTCAGGAATGGGTTTCAGCAGCCAGGTGGCGATGGCTTCCTGCAGGCTGCGGCAGAGGGCCTGCACCTGGGGATCCTCGGCCCCGGCCTCCGCCAGCTGCGGGGTCTGCGCCACGCGTAGCTTCACGCCGGTCTTCAGCCCGGAGAAGCTCCAGGAGGCCCGCCCGTCCCGGAATTTCGGCGGCGTGAAGGGCGCCGCCGCCCGGGGCGCCGCCTGGGCGCAGGCATCCACCAGGGGACCCCCGGGATAGCCCAGGTTCAGCATCCGGGCGGTCTTATCGAAGGCCTCGCCGGCGGCATCGTCCCGGGTCTTCTGGAGCAGCTGGAGCGTGGTCCAGTCCTTCGCGAGGTATAGGTGCGTGTGGCCCCCGGAGACCAGCAGCACCAGGGCCGGGAAGGGGAGCTCCGGCGCGGCGAAGCGGGCGGCATGGAGGTGCCCCAGCAGGTGGTGCACGCCCACCCAGGGGATGCCCTGGCGCCAGGCCACGGCCTTGCTGGCGCTGAAGGTGGCCAGCAGGCTGCCCACCAGCCCGGGTCCCCGGGTGACGGCGATGCGATCGAGCTGCGCCAGGCCGATGCCTGCCTGCGCCAGGGCCCCGGCCATCACCGCCCGCACCTGCAGCAGGTGCTCCCGGGCGGCCAGTTCCGGCACCACGCCACCGAAGGGCCCATGGATGGCATCCTGGCTTTCCCGCACCAGGGAGCGCAGCCGCGGACCCGCGGCCGTTTCTTCCACAACTGCGGCGGAGCAGTCGTCGCAGGAGGATTCCAGGCCCAGGAGCAGCATCAGCCAAGTGTATCCTGGCGACCCATGGAACTCGTCCCCACCCGCATTCAACTGAACCGGCCCCTGCCGCCGCTGACCTACCTGGCGCCGGAGGGGCTGCCCGCGGGGGTGCGGGTGCGGGTGAAGGTGCGGACCAGCCTCGCCCTGGGCCTCGCCATGGGACCCGATCCGGCGCCTCCAGCCGCGAAGCTGCGGCCCATCGAGGCGGTGCTGGACCCCTTCCCGCTCCTGCCCTTCAAACTGCGTGAACTGCACGCCTTCGCCGCCCGGTACTACGGCTGCCTGGAGGCCCACCTGCTGCCCCTGAGCCTGCCCCAGGCCCTGCTGCCCAACTGGGAGGCGGACGAGGATGGGCAGCGCCTGTCCTTCCAGCGCGACCGAGGGGCCTGGGCCGTGCTGGCGGAACTTGGCGAGGCCTGGCAGCGGGATCCCGCCATCCTGCCCACGCTGCTGCACCGATCCGCCCTGCGGGGCGCCGGGTTCGTCGAGGTGCGCCGCACAGGGTCCCCCCATCCGCCCCGGGTGACCCCGGCCCAGGGCCGCGTGCTGGTGGCCCTGGAGGAGGCCGGCGGCGCCCTCATGGAGCCGGAACTGCTGGAGACCGCCGGGGTCGGTGCCTCGGTGCTGGGCACCCTGGAAAAGCGGGGGCTCGTGGAGCGCATGAAGCGCATGGATCTGCTGGGCCAGCGGCGCGAGGCGGGGATCGACCGGACCGTGGTCCTGAATCAGGAACAGCAGACGGCCCTGGAGGCGGTGGCCCTCGGCACCTTCGGCGTCCACCTGCTCCACGGTGTCACCGGCTCCGGCAAGACCGAGGTGTATCTCGCCCTGGCGGAGCGGGTGCTGGCGTCGGGCCGGCGGGTGCTGTGGCTCGTGCCCGAGATCGGCCTCACCGGGCGCCTGCTGGACCGCCTGGAGGCCCGCTTCCCGGGCCGCATCGCCGTGGGCCACGCGGGCCTGAACGCAGGCGAGAAGCACGGCGATGTGGTGCGCCTGCTCTTCAACGGCGCCGACCTCTTCGTGGGCGTGCGGAATGCGGTGCTGGCACCGCTCCGCGACATCGGCCTCATCGTCGTGGACGAGGAGCACGAGGGCTCGTACAAGTCCGAGGAACACCCCCGCATCCATGCCCGGGACCTGGCCATCAAGCGGGCCCAGCTCGAAGGCTGTCCCATTCTCCTGGGCAGTGCCACGCCCAGCCTCGAAAGCTGGCAGGCGGCCCTGAGCGGCCGCTACCGCCTGCTGCGGCTGAAGGAGCGGCCCGCGGGCATCTCCCTGCCCGGGGTCGAGATCGTGGACCTGCGGGACGCCTACCGACAGCTGCGGCGGAAGGTGATCCTGGCCCCCCCGCTGATGCAGGCCCTCACCGAGACCCTGGGCCGGGGAGAGCAGGCCCTCCTGCTCCTGAACCGCCGGGGCTACGAGAATTTCTGGATGTGCCGGGCCTGCGGGAAGACCCTGGGCTGCCCGCACTGCGCCATTTCGCTGACCTACCACCGGGGCGACTTCAGGTTGCGCTGCCACCTGTGCGGCCACGAGACCGTACCGCCGGAAGCCTGTCCCGACTGTGGCGCCGAGCACCTGCGCGGGGTGGGCGAGGGCACCGAACAGGTGGAGGAGCACCTGCGCCAGCTCTTTCCCGCCGCCCGGATCCTGCGGCTGGACCGGGATACGACCCGGCGTCGCGGCTCCTTCGAGGCGGGGCTGCTGGCGGCCGAGGCGGGGCAGGTGGACATCCTGGTGGGCACCCAGATGCTGGCCAAGGGCCACAACCTCCCAGGCCTCACCCTGGTGGGCGTGCTCAATGCGGACCAGGGACTGAAGGTGGCGGACTTCCGGGCCTCCGAGCGGACCTTCCAGCTGCTCACCCAGGTGGCGGGCCGGGCGGGTCGCGCCGAGCTGCCGGGCCGGGTGATCCTCCAGACCTATTCCCCGGAGCATCCGGCCATCACCTTCGCTCTGGCCCAGGATTTCGAAGGCTTCGCGGCCTCCGAGCTGCCCTTCCGCGAAGGCCTGGGCTATCCGCCCTTCACCGCGCTGACCCTCTACCGCGCCGAGGCCGACACGCCGCGGGAAGCCCGGGAGGCCCTCGACGCCTTTCGACAGCGCCTGTCCATTCCGGGCCTGCGGGTGCTGGGGCCCCTGGAGGCTCCGGTCCCGCGGATCCGCGACCAATGGCGCATGCACCTCCTCCTGAAGGGTGGCCGCGGCGCCCTCAGCGAAGTGCTGGCCCGCCATCCCCTGGATCCCGCCGGCCTGATCAGCCTCGACCGGGATCCCGTCCAGTTCGGGTGATGTATAAAATTTAGTCACACGCTTGAAATTTGTTGGGGTTGCGGCGAGCCTGAAAATGCAAAGCAAATAAAAACAGTATTTAAAATTGGGACAAGTCTTCTTGTTTCCGGCCGATTCTAGGTTCACGACGACTGTGAGGGATGCGATGAACCGATCCGCCCGGGGCTTCTCGATGATCGAACTGCTGGTGGTGGTGGTCATCATCGGCATCCTGGCCGCGGTCTCGGGGGTCTGGTACGGCGCCTCCCAGCCTTCGGCGGTCAAGGGCACGGTCACGACCATCTATGGGCTCCTCAGCGAGGCCCGCACCACGGCGCGGTCCACGGGCCGCAATGTCACCCTCACCTCCAGCGGGGCCGGGCCCACCCTGACGCTTACTTTCCCGGCCCAGGGGGACGTGATTCCGGCCCCCGCCGGGCAGGCCCTCGTGACCTGGATGCTGGCGGGGTCCGGGACCAATGCCAACAAGTACTCCGCCGTGGACGTGGATGGGACCTTCTGGGGCCAGACCGGGCCCAATCCCGACCCCCTGGCCGGGAACGTGGCCGCCATCAAGGCGCTGTTCAGCAACGGGGCCGCCTCCCTGCCTGCCGCCAACCGGCTCTTCACCGGGGCCACCAACACCACCCTGTCCTTCGATTCCACCGGACGGGCCAGCCAGGACTTCTACGTCTTCGTCGCCGGACTGCGGAATGGCAAGTCCTACAACAGCGCCCCCGTGGGGCTCATCCTCGTCAGCCGCGCCAACGGGGTCCACGCCTTCTACAAGCCCAACGCGGCCAGCAACGCAACCCCCTGGCAACGACTCTAGGAGCCCCCATGAAGCCTCGAGCCTCCCGTCAACAGGGGTTCTCCCTGGTCGAGCTGCTGGTCACGGCCCTCATCTTCGCCATCGGCCTGCTGGGCCTGGCGGTCCTGCAGGTCTCCACCCTGCGCGCCAACAGCGGCGGCCGGAACCGCTTCACCGCCACGTCCCTGGCCGAGGGCTGCATGAGCGCCATCCAGGCCGAGGGCGCCAACTCCTGGGCCTACGCCTCCGGCATCTCCGGAAACGGCGCCGCCTACCCCGTGGCGCTCCGGGTCTATACCGGGGCCACCCTCAACGGGACCTTCGGCACCTTCGACGTCAACGGGCAGCCCGTGGCCGCAGGAAGCGCCACCCAGGTCTTCACCGTGAAGTGGGTCCAGAACGCCGCCGGTGCGCAGGTTCCCGGCAACGCCATCGCCGGCATGAACATGAGGGAATTCGTCGTGACGGTGTCCTGGACGGACCAGGCCACTTCCGCGGCGGGGACCAACATGACCGCCAGTTCCATGTCCATGAGCCGCCTGATCCGCTACTAGGAGTTCAGCCATGTCGCTTCGATCCTTCCAGCGGCCCCGACGCCTCCAGGCCGGTTTCTCGCTCGTGGAGATGCTGGTGGCCATGATGTTCATCGGGATCCTGAGTGCAGGCATGATGCGCATCTACTCGACGAACCTGGCGGGCTTCCAGCGGGTGAATGACACCATCGGAAGCCAGCGCCGGGGCCGCTGGGCCCTGGCCGCGCTGCAGGATGACGTGGAGTCCATCGGCTACTTCGCCTTCGTGGGCTTCAACAACCCCGCAGGTGGCAATTTTTCCGTGACCTCGGGGACCCAGGAGCCCTTCATGATCCTGCCCGGCCCCAGCCAGGTGAAGGTGGTCTCGCCCGATCCCGCCAACCCCGCCGGTGCCCTGCTGCCCGCCACGGCCCTGCCCACCAATCCTGACGAGCTCCAGTACGTGAGCGACCTGTCCCTGCCCATCCAGGCCACCCTGGCCGGTGTCACCGCCGCAGGGCTCACGCTGAACCTCAGCAGCGGAAGCCTGGCCGACCTGCAGGCCGGGGACATCGTGGCCATCCTGGACAACAATTTCGAGCAGTTCCTCATCCTGAACGCGGCAGGCAGCGCCGTGAACGCCGATCTGGCCGGCACGACCCTGGCCCAGACCGCGGGCGGGATCTACCAGCTGAATGCCCCGGGTTCCAAGACCCACCTGGCCGGCACGCCCCTCGCGTTCTTCCGCCCCAGCGTGGTCACCCGGTATTCGGTCCAGGCCCAGGCCTGGGATCCCTCCAACCCTGCGATCACCATCCCCTGCCTAGTGCGCCAGCAGACGCCCTACCCCGTCGGCGGCACCCTGATCAACTGGGCGGGAGTGCCCGTGACCGTGGTGGCCGAGAACATCGAGGGGTTCGTCGTGGACCTCAGCTACGACAACGGCACCACCTGGCTTCGCAGGAACGGAACCGCCGCGGCGCCGGTGGCCTATCCGCCCGGGGCGGCCAGTTGGGACGCCATCGTCGCCAGCATCACCACGGCCCTGGGCCCCTGGAATGTCACGGGGACACCGGCCCGGAACCTGAGCAACCCGATCTGGTTCCGCACCTACCCCTTCCTCATCCGGATGGACGTGACCTCCCGGTCGGCGGCGCCCCGGACCGAGAGCACCTACAACACCACTTCCACCTCTACGAATCCCGTAGCCGACTACGTGCGCAGGACCCAGACCCTGCTGGTCTCCCCCCGCAATTTCGGCTTCTCCCTCTGAGGTTTCCCATGCCCAGGTCTTCGGCCATTCCCTTCCAAAGTCGCCAGCAGGGCGGGCTGACCATCATCATGGCCCTGGTCCTGGTCTCCGTGCTCGGCGCGGCCGTCTTCAGCCTCAGCCGCAACGTGGTGCGGGAACTGTCCATGGGCGGAACGGTCATCCAGGGTGAAAAGGCCGCCGCCGCCGCAGATGCCGGGCTGGACTGGGTGATCACCTGGGGCCAGGGCCACATGAAACCCGCCGACTACGGCACCGCCTCTGCCACCGGCGGCGAGGTGGCCCTGGTCACCGCCCTCAACACCATCATGGGGGGCACCAACATGGGCGTCCCCGTCACGATCACCGGGGCCACGGACCCCTCCATGACCATCAGCAATGGTGGGGCCGCGGCCACCACCCAGACCTTCGACATCCAGCTCCAATGCCTGGGCGCCGGCTGGGGCAACGCACCGGCCGGAGGCACCGGGGGACTGTCCTCGGACAACAACGCCGCCTCGGGCTACAAGAAGGGCGGGCAGTCCACGAGCACGCCCGTGGGCTGGCGCATCCTCGCCACGGGCCACGCCACACCCGTGGGAACCGGCCAGACCTACCAGGCCCAGCGGGAACTGATCGCCACCTTCCCCTACTGAATCCCGAACCTCGAACCAGTCCCATCCGTTCCACCCCTCCAAGGGAGCACCCATGTCACCTACCTTCCTGCGACGGATCAAGCCCCTGGTGTTCGGCCTCCTGGCCTCCCTGGCCCTGCTGGCCCAGGTGGATCCCAACCTGGCCACCAGCACCGACCTGCTCGACGTCTACAAGAGCGGCGGGGTCAAGCCCGAGATGATCACCATGTTCGACTTCTCCGGCTCCATGACTGGGGTCTTCTGGTCGTCGAAGTACTGGACGAATGTGGACTATGGGACCCATGTCGGGGGAACCCCCGGGGACGGCAGCCGGCTGAGCTTCACCGTCAACTCGATCGGCGGTTCTGGTGGATACACCAGCACCAACTACGTGACCATGAGCGCCCCTACCACCTCCTCTTCGGCAACCACCTGCAGCAGCCTCTCCGGCTACTTGGTCAATGCGTCCGGCACCGCCGTCACCACCCCCGCATCGGGCAATGTCACCTTGACCAATGCCCTCACGGCCACCCACGCCCGCATGACCATGACCCTGACCATTAATACCGGAACCAGCCGCCATCCCGTCAACACCACTTATACCCGCACCGTGGACATGCCCTTCCCCTGGACGCTGATGAAGAGAACAACGACAGCACCCACGGGCACCAACCTGCCGGCCTGGATCGACTGCGTGGCGGATCCGGACATCGGGTCGAGCAGCAACTACATCCCCTACGACAACGTCTACACCACCGCAACCTCCGTGGATGGAAACAGCAGCACATCGCTTACCAGCTGGTTCGACTTCACCACGGACTATGTGTACTGGATGTTCTGGGGCACCGATGACGCCAGCACCGGTGGCACAGGTACCTACAACGATGACAACGGCATAGCCCCTCCCGGCGGCGGAGGCTATGTCATCGGCGGGGCGACCACCAATGCGGGGGCCAAGACCGCTTTTAGTAACGGTCTGCCTGTAGGGACCCGGGCCCAGTACCTCAAGAAGGCTGTGCTTGCGACCTGGTTCGCCAACCGGAGCAAGGTCTGGTGGGCCTACCGTTTCCTGGATTGCACCAATGAAGAGGCCAAGACGACCGTTAATTCCCTGAACTTCACCTCGGGCCAGTGGAACAAGCAATACCAGCCCAGGGAGCTCACGATGTTCAAGACTGCCGCCACCAATGGGGCGGTGACTGGTTACTCGGACCCGTCCGTCACCTACTTCCAGTCGCGCACGCCCCAAAACAGCACGCCGTTGACCTACGCCCTGGCGAACAGTCTGGCGCAGATGACCCTGAGTGACAGCACCAGCATCTTCTCCCAGACCAACACCGCCCTGGCCATCGGCGGCAGCGGGGAGACGCCGCCGCCCTGCCGCTCCTCCTACGTGATCCTCTTCACGGATGGCAATGCCAATGACTCAAAAAGCGGCACATGCCAGCATGGGGGGGATGGCTCGGCCATTGGCCCCTTGGGCGGGACCTGGACCACGGCCGCCCAGATCCAGGCCATTCCCTACAGCGACCTGGCCCCGGGAACCAGCACCAGCACAGGCTACTTCAACATCTGGACCCTGGCCGCCGTGGCCGCCCATGGGAACGCCAACGCCAGCCAGCTCACCTCCGGATCCGGCACGCCGGCCGCCTTCGCGCCCTTCAATGTGATGTCCCGGGGCTCCACGTCCAGCGCGCCGCGGGCCATCACCACCATGACCGTGGGTCTCTGCCTGGCCGGCACCAGCACCGATACCAGCGGGGGCAAGGGACCGCTGCTCGCGGCTGCCCTGTTCGGGGACCCGAAGCTCACCAATTTCGACATCACCACGGCCGTCCCCTACGGCGCGAGCGGGGGCAGCTACCAGACGAACTTCTTCGACGCCTCCAACCCCACCACCCTCGTCAACAGCCTCGCCGTCATCCTGCGCAAGGTCGTCCAGGCCAATGCCGGGATCACCGCGCCCTCGGCGCCCCTGGTGGGACTCAACCTGGGGAACCGGGCCTACCTGGGGAGTTTCGAGGCCACCAACACCTCCGGCGGCTCCATCTGGCAGGGGGACCTGCTCATGACGGGCATCGGCATCCAGAGCAGCGGCACCGTGGGCCTCAAGGACAAGTACAACAATTTCGTCACCCAGATCAACGCCAACAATGCCGTGGCTTCGGCCGCGAACATGCTCTATGCCAAGAGCTGGCGAGACACAGGAACGAACTGCCGCAACATCTACACGGTGATCCCCGGCCACGAACCCGCCCTGGGGGGCGCCGCGCTTGACCTCACCGCCTCTGCCCAGAACTTCAGTGACCAGAACAGCCTGCTCACGGACACCGTGATGGGCACCACGGATCCCACCGGCGGGAGCGCCAATTCGGGCGCCTGGCAGCTGATCCGGTTCATCCGGGGGGCCTGCTCCGTCGCCCAGGCCGACACGACCCACAATCCCACGACCAAGACCGGGTCCGGGGCCAACCGCACCGACCTCATGGGGGACATCATCAACAGTTCCCCGGCAGCCATCCAGTACGATCCTTCGCTGATCCCTTCCACCAGCCCGCTCAGCAGCGCCTGGACCAGCACCTACAGCAGCATGACCGGCGCCGGCTTCCGGGTGGTCTTCGTCGGGGACAACCAGGGCCTCTTCCACGCCTTCGGGGAAGTGAGCGGCGTCAATTCCAGCGGCGTCCTCCAGGCGCAGATGGACGAGCTGTGGGCCTTCGTGCCTTCAGAGTACCTCAACAACCCCGCCGGCCCGAGTGTCAACAAGCTGGGCCAGCTCATGACCGGCGACCCCATCAACCACATCTACACGGTGGATGGTTCGCCCGTCATCTACTGGAACAACAGCAACTCCGGCAACCTTTGGGTGGATTCCTCGGATACAGTCCGGGTCATCTTCGGTCTCCGGAAGGGCGGACGCAGCTACTATGCCCTGGATGTGGCGAACCCCGGCCATCCCTACCTGGCCTGGATGATCAACCCCAATACCGCCACCAATGCCACCCTGCAGACCATGGGCCTGGCCACCTCGAGCATCGGGCTCGCGGAGGTGATGACCTCCTCCTCCAGCACGCCGGTGGATGTGGCGATCCTGGGCGGTGGCTACAGCAACACCTCGATGGATGGCCTCACCATCGGGAACAACACGGCCCCCGCCAAGCTGGGCCGCTCCCTGCTGGCCCTGAATGTACAGAACGGCGGGATCCTGAAGACCTACGACTTCGTGAAGAACGCCACCCTGGCGAGCCAGTTCCCGAACATCGGCTCCCTCACCTCCGGGGGCTATCCGTTCCAGTTCCTGTCCGGCACCGGCATGGCCCAGCGGATCTATTTCGCCGACCAGAACGGCGGCGTCTATGCGCTGGGTTCCATGCAGAAGCTGACCTCGGGCGCCGCCGGGTTCAGGGTGGACAGTTCCAACATCGACCAGTGGACCACGGACGGATCCGCCAATGTCAGTACGACTCCAGGGAATCCCGGAATCCGCTGGATCTTCAAGGGGGCCACGACGCTCACCTCGGGCAACGTGACCGCAGCCTCGCCCATCACGACCCCGCCTGTGGCCTTCAAGCTCACCACCTCCATCCCGCAGTTCCGGCGGCCTTCGACCGTCACCGATGCCCCGAACATGATCCCGCCCGTGGTGGGCGTCACCTTCGGCACCGGGGACCGCAATGATCCCATGGACAACGGGTCCATCAAGCCCGTGGGGAATGCGCCGAACATGCAGGTGGTGGTGTTCGACCGCCAGGACAGCGGGGACCTGCCCACCGTGAACGGGCTCCCGAGTTCCGTGGACACCAGCGGCAATGCCATCTCCGCACCCGGATCCTCCTCCCTGCTGGTCAACATGACCACCAATGCGGTTCCTGGCGATACCAGCTACCTGGGGAACAACCAGCACCTCGGCTACTACCTGAACTATCACAGCCCGGCGGCGGACCCCAACAATGCCGCCCACCTCTTCTTCGAGAAGGCCTACCTCACGCCCGTGGTCCTCAACGGCGGCCTGGTCTTTTCCACCTTCACACCCACCACCTCCGGCACCAACACCTCCTGTGCCGGTTCCGGGGTCACCAACACCTACCTCATTGCCAATGTGCTCTCGCCCGTCTTCCAGAGCGGTAATACCACGGTGTCGGATTACCTGAACCCGAACGATGCGGCCGCCAGCGGCAAGGTCTTCACCTGGAGCAACCTGGCCGGCGACCTCACGGCCATCGGCAACCAGATGCTGCTCCAGAGCGGCCAGATCCCCATCGGGACCACGGGGACCTCAGGCAGTGCCACCCTCAGCAGCGCCTTCGTGCAGAGCATCAATGTGCCAGGGGGGACCTCCTCCTTCGCCCCCCGCAGCTGGCGCATCGTCCGCTGATCACAGTCTTTATTGAACGTTTCTTGGGGCCCGCGAGGGCCCCTTTTCGTGGCGGCCGCGCCGAGGTGGTACGCTGAGGTGTGTCAGATCCTTCTCCCATCGCCCGGCTGCGCCCCAAGAAGGCCTTCGGCCAGAACTTCCTGGTGAACGAGGGGGCCATCGCCACCATCGTGGGCTCGGCGCTGGCCTGCGGGGCCCCGCGCCTCCTGGAGGTCGGTCCCGGCCCGGGCGTGCTCACGGAGCGGCTGCTGGCGGACGGGCGCCCCCTATGGGCCGTGGACCTGGATCCGGAGGCCTGCGCCCTGCTGCGGGAGCGCTTCGGGGCCCGGGCCCATTTCCACCTGCTCCAGGGGGACGCCGTCCGGATCCCGCTGCCCGAGGGCGAACCCTGGTCCGTGGTGGGGAACCTGCCCTACAACGCCGCGACGCCCATCCTGGCGCGGCTGCTGACCGGGGACCTCGCCTGGGAGCGCATGGTGCTCATGTTCCAGCTGGAAGTGGCCCAGAAGCTCATGGGCCAGCCGGGCACCAAGGCCTATGGACCCTTGTCCGTACTGGCCCAGCTCTGCGCGAGGCTGACCCGGCTGGTGAAGCTGGGGCCCGGCTCCTTCCGTCCCGCCCCCCAGGTGGATTCGGCCGTGGTCCTGTTCGAGCCCCGGGAGGACCCGCCCAGCCTGCCCGAACGGAAGGCCCTGCTCACGGTGCTCCACCGTGCCTTCGCCCACCGCCGGAAGACGCTTGCCAACAACTGGCAGGGAGCCCTGTCCCCGGAAGAGTTGACCACGGTCGGCCTGGTGCCGGCGCTGCGCGCCGAAGTGATCCCGCCCGCGGCGTGGCTGTCGGCCACTCGTGCCCTTCTCATCCATCATCCGGAGGTGTTCCCATCGCCATGCCCCTAGTGCCCGAATTCGAAGCCTGGACCGAAGCCCCCGCCGCCGACGAGCTGCGCCTCATCCCCATCGGGGGGCTGGGCGAGTTCGGCATGAACGCGCTGGTGGTCCACAGCGCCCGCAGCCTGTTCCTGGTGGACTGCGGCCAGCTCTTCCCGTCGGACGACCAGCCGGGCATCGATTCCATCGTGCCGGACTTCGCCTACCTCGAACCCTTCGCGGACCGGCTCCAGGCGGTGCTCCTCACCCACGGCCACGAGGATCACATCGGGGCGCTGCCCTACTTCCTGCGGCGCTGGCCGGTGCCCGTGTACGGGACGGCCTTCACGCTGGGGCTGGTGGAAGGCAAGCTTCGCGAGCACGGCCTGGATACCCGCCTGCTCCGCACCGTGAAGGACTACGGCCGGGTGAAGGTCGGCGACGGGGAGATCGAGGCCGAATGGATCCCCGTCACCCACAGCATCCCCGATGCCTGCGCCCTGGCTCTGCACACCCCCCAGGGGGTGCTGGTGCATTCCGGGGACTTCAAGCTGGACCCTGAGCCCCTGGATGGCCGGCACACGGGCCTGGAGCGCCTCCGGGCCCTGGGCGACGGGGGCGTGCGCCTGCTCATGGCGGATTCCACGAACGTGGGCCGCCCGGGACGGTCCCCCTCGGAATCCGTGTGCCGGGAGGGGCTGGAGGCCGCCTTCGAGCAGACCAAGGGCCGCCTCTTCGTGGCCACCTTCAGTTCCAACATCCACCGCCTCCAGACCGTGGTGGACCTGGCCTACGAGTTCCGGCGCCAGGTGGTCATCCTGGGCCGGAGCCTGGATCGCAACCTGGCCCTGGCCCGGTCGCTCAAGCGGCTGGACCTGCCCGATGACATCCTGGTGGACGTCAAGAACGCCCACCTCTTCGACAAGGATGAGCTGCTGGTGCTCTGCACCGGCAGCCAGGGCGAGCCCATGAGCGGGCTGGCCCGGCTGCTGCGCCGGGAAGTGAAGGGCCTGCCCATGGAACCCGGTGACCGCCTGGTGGTGAGCGCCCGGGCCATCCCCGGCAACGAGGTGGCCATCTCCCGGATGCTTGATACGGCCGAACGCCTGGGGGCCGAGACCTCCCTGGAGGGCCTGGGCCCGGTCCACGCCTCAGGCCACGGCAGCCGCGAGGAACTGGCGGACCTCATCCGGGCCGTGCGCCCGGAACAGATGGTGCCGGTCCACGGAAGCTACCGGAACCTCCGGGCCCACGGGAAGCTGGCCGCCGAGCTGGGCTGGAAGCCCGAACGCATCTCCCTGCTGGACGGTGGCCTCTGCCTCCGCCTCTTCGCGGACGGCCGCCTGGACCTGCCCGGGGCCGTGCCCGTGGGCAAGTGCTTCGTGCACGAGGGCGTGGACCACATGGTGGACGCCCGGGTGGTGCAGGACCGGCTCATCCTCCAGGAGGATGGCGTGGTCTTCGCCACGCTGCTGGTGGATCCCCAGACCGGCGAACTGGCAGCCCCGCCCAGCATCCTCAGCCGGGGCTTCGTGATGCTCTCCGATGACGAGGGCTACGCGGAGCTGCTGGCGGGCGTGGCGCGCAAGGCCTTCGAGGAGGCGCCGCCCCAGGTCCGAAGGGACGGGGAGGCCCTGCGGGACACCCTGCGCCTGGCCCTGCGGCGGATCATCCGCAAGACCACCCAGACCCGGCCCCTGGTGATCCCCGTCATCCTCGAGGCGCCCCAGACCTGAGACTTTCCTGGCTACTGGGGGTCCCGCCTGGGGCCCAGGCGGCCGCCGGGGCGATTGCCCCAGCCCTGCCGGAGGGCCTCAGAGACCCGGCGCTGCATCTCTTCCACGTGCATGATCAGGCGGACCTGCTGGGCGGGGCTGAGCCGGGCCCGGATGTCATCCTCGAATTTCAGCTTCAGCCCGGCCTGCTGGCGCCGCAGCTCAATGAACTGCTCCAGGAGGGGCGCCACCTTGGCGTTCTTCTCTTCCTCGGTCCCCGGCCCCAGCAGGATGTCGCTGAAGCGGTGCCGGATGTCCCGGATCTGCCGCATCTTCTCGAAGAGGTCCTGGTCGTAGCGGGCCCAGCGTTCCGCCACGGCCCTGGCCTGGGATTCCGGGAGCCCCACGGACTGCTGCAGCTGGTCCAGGCGGAACCGGGCCAGGGGACGGCCATCCTCGGCCGGGGCCTGGGCCAGGACGGGCAGGGCCGCCAGGAGGAGGGTGGCCTTCAGCAGGATGGGACGCAGCATAATCACCTCGCGAAGGTCGGAGGGGCTTCCAGGTGCTTCAAGAGTGCCTGCATTTCCTCCGGAGAGAGTGCCTGAATCTGGACCGCGTCCTCTTCTGGGTCGTGGAAGGGGGTGTCCGACACCGGGACGCTGGTCTCCAGGATCTCGGTCTGCCTGGGGAGGGTGGCTTCAACGAGGGGGGTCTGGTTGGCCCGCCCCGCCCAGAAGGCGCCCGCCCCCACGGCCATGAACAGGGCCGCGGCGGCGATCCAGGTGAAGGGGCGCGCCCGGTGGTGCAGCGGAAGCCGGACCGGGAGCTTGCGCAGGACCCGGTCAGGGAGCCGGTCGAAATAGCCCGCGGGGGCGAGGACCTCCGGACAGTCCTCCTGGGCGAGGTAGGCCACCCTGGCCTCGGAACAGGCACGGCAGGTACGCATGTGGGCCTCCGCCTCGGCGCCGGGCTCGAGGGGATCCAGGAGCACGGCGTCCATGGTGAGGGAACAGGAATGGGGGCTGGCAGGGGCCTGGGTCATGATCGGCCTCCTTTCATCTGGCGGGTCAGGTTCTGTATGGCGTGGAAGATGTGGGCCTTCACGCTGCCCACCGAGGTGCCCATCTCCTGGGCGATCCGCTCGTACTTCCAATCGTGCTGCAGTTTCAGGGTGAGGGCCTGCTTCTGCCGCCGAGGCAGGTTGGGCAGGGCCTCCTGGAGCAGACGCCGGGCTTCCTGGTCGAGCACGGCGGTGATCTGGGTTTCCTCCACCCGCAGGGCGGGGTGCTCGAAGGTGCCCTCGGGCCCGTCCAGGCTCTCGTGCTCCTTGGCCACCCGTTCCCGGTAGTTCAGGGCCTGGCGGGTGGCGATGGTGATGAGCCAGGTGCGGAAGGAGGACTCGAAGCGGAAGCCGGGCAGGGCGCGGTAGACGCGGATGAAGGTCTCCTGGACCGCGTCATCCGCGTCCTGGTGGTTCTTCAGGATGGAAAAGGCCTTGCCGTAAACGTCCCGGGAAAAGAGGCGGACCAGGGAGCCGAAGGCGGCCTGATCCCCCTGCTGAGCCTTCTCCACCCACGCCAGCACTTCGGGAGTGTGGTACGGAGAGGCGGGATCGGGGATTCGATCGGCGGTCGGGAAGGCCGTCTCCGTCATCAAGGGCTCGCTCAGGAAGGCTGACGCCATCATGTTAGGCTCCGGCGGCTGGGATCAAGCAGAAACCTCCGTCCCTAGATGGACCCGGCGAGGCCTCCTGGGGTTGAATGGAGAAGGCCTAAGCCTTCAGTCCTCAGTCTTCAGGAGCTTCCATGCGGGACCGTGTCACCCCACTTCTATCCGAGGCCCAGATCCGTGCCAGGGTCCGGGAACTGGGGACCCAGCTGACCCAGGCCTACGATGGGAAAGATCTCGTGGTCGTAGGTTTGCTCAACGGCGTCTTCCCCTTCATGGCGGACCTCGTGCGCGCCATGGAGCTCGATCTCGAGGTGAGCTTCATGCAGGTGGCCAGCTATGGCGGCGGCCTGGAGAGCACAGGCGAAGTGCACATCCTCAAGGACCTGGACCGGAGCATCCGGGGCCGCCATGCCCTGGTGGTGGAGGACATCGTGGACACGGGGCTCACCCTGTTCAAGGTATCCAACCTGCTGAAGGACCGTGAGCCCCTGAGCCTCAGGATCTGCACCCTCCTGGACAAGCCCAGCCGGCGCAAGGTGGAGGTTCCCGTCGACTACGTCGGCTTCACCATCGAGGATCATTTCGTCGTGGGCTATGGCCTCGACCTGGACGGCAAGCTCCGCAACCTGCCCTACGTCGGGGTCTATCACCCATGAACCCAGCCCGCTCCGGAGCCGTCCTCCTCCTCGCATCCTGTCTCCTGCTCCTGGCCGGCTGCGGGTACCACCGCCTGGACCGGCAGCAGCGGTCGGCGGCCTGGGCCAAGCCGGGGCAGACGATCCGCCTGGCACGGTTCCGCAACCTGACCCCGCGGCTGGGCCTGGAAGACCGCTTCACCAAGGCCCTGGAGAACCGCGTGGTGGCGGCCAGCCCCTGGAAGCTGGTGGCCCAGGGGGAGCCCTCGCGATGGGTGCTCCAGGGAACCCTCGAAGAGTACCGGTCGCGTCCCCTGGGTCTCACCCTGGGCAACAACAAGACCCAGGCCAGCGTTGGCTCGGCTTCGCGGGTGGAGGTGGTGGTGGTGGCCAGCGTGGAACTGTTGGATGGGATCACCGGTGCAGTGGTGCTCTCCCGCCGGGGACTGACCTTCTCGAACCAGTACCGGGTGGATCAGAACTTCGCCAGCTTCGACAGCCGTGAACTGGAGGTGATCGAAAGCCTGGCCGACGACTTCGCCGAGAGCTTCCTCACGCAGCTGCTGGAAGGCATCGACTGATGGCCGCGCCCGCCGCCTGGCTGGAGCAGGCCTTCGTCCTGGTGCATGGCGAGGACGGGGACGGGCGCCGGGAGGCCGTGGAGGCCTGGAAGCGGAAACACGTGGACCCGGAGTGGGAGGACTTCTCGCTCACCCTCTGTTCCGAAGGCTGCCCCTGGGCTGAGGTCCTGGCCGCCCTCCAGGAGGCCCCACCCCTGGGGGCCGAGGCCCGCACCGTGGTCGTCCCCGCCGCCGACAACCTGTTCAGCAAACGCCGGGGCGGACCCAAGGACAAGAAACAGGACCTGCCCGAGGCCGTGGCCGCCCTCCTCCAGACGCCTCCCCGGGGCTTGAAGCTGTTGCTGATTGCCTGGGCAACAGTGCCGGGGGGCCCCGGCAATCCCCTGGGATCCAAGCCCTGGACCGACTGGGCCAAGGCCGGGCGCATCCTGAAGGTGGGCCACATCGAACACCGGGATGTCCCGGCCTTCATCGAGGGCCGGGCGGCGGAGATGGGACTCAGGCTGGGCTCGGGCGGGGCGCGCCTGCTGGCGGAGCGGCTGTCCAACGAGAAGGTGCTGACGGAGCGCTCCAGGAAGAAGAAGGCCGAAGGGGGGCACCCCGGGATCATCCAGCGGACCCTCGAGGTCATCGAGCTGATGGCGGAAGGCCAGGCTGTCACCGAGCCCATCATCGACCAGGCCACCTTCCGCCTGGCCGGGGAACGGGCCTATGCCTGGAAGAATGCCTGGATGAAGGGCGATGCCTCCGCTGCCCTCAGGGCGCTCCGGGAGTCCCTGGACGACGATGCCGACGCCGCCGCTCTGATGCTGTTGAATCAGGTCCGGTCCGAGCTGACCCGCCTGTTCGACTACCTGGAGGCCACAGGCCAGGGACTGAAGGGCGCCGAGCTGCTGGAGGCGATCGGCTTCAGCCCCAAGCAGGCCTTCCTCCTGAACGACCTCGCCGCCACGGCCAATCGCCTTCGGGGCAGGCCACTGGCCGGGATGCTGCGGCGGGTGAATCAGACCGAACGGGACCTGAAGGGAATGGCCCTGGGGAAGGGCCAGACGGCGCTGCTGGACCTCACGCTCTACCTGTGCCGGACCTGGGGGCACTGAAGGCAGCTTTCTGGGCGATCCGGACATTGGTCACTTGAGTAGGAGCGGGCTCAGGCGGATCATGGGGGGCTGATCCTGGAGGGCCCATGTCCGAATGCGTCATTCCCACTCTGACTTCGTTGGAGGTGGTGGCATCCAAGTCTGTCCTGCCTGGCGGTTGGAAGGCCGACCTGTCCAACCTGAAGGCCCTGGACCTCACCCTGCCGGTGATGGAACTCCTCCGCCGCACCACCAGCCGTCTGCCCCAGGACGTGATCGACGCGCTGGTGAAGGGCCGGGATGCCGAGGAAGAAGGCAGCCGCGCCTTCAATACCCTGAATGACATGGTGCGGAACATCAACCTTTCGGACGGGCAGGTGACCCCCCTCTGCCAGGACACGGGCTCCATCATCTTCTGGGTCCGGCATCCCTACGGGCTGAGCCAGCGCGCCGCCAAGAAGCAGATCCGCGAGGCGGTGGCCCAGGCCACGAAGAACGTCTGGCTGCGTCCCAACTGCGTGGAATCCCTCAGCGGCAAGAACAGCGGCAACAACATGGACCCCTTCCACGAGCACCACCCGGCCATCCACTTCGAGGAGTGGGACCGGCCTGAGGTCGAGGTCTCCGTCATGCAGAAGGGCGGCGGCTGCGAGAACGTGGGCGCCCAGTACCGCCTGCCGGACGCCACCATCGGGGCGGGCCGCGACATCAAGGGCGTCCGCAAGTGCATCATCGACGCCGTGGTGAAGGCCCAGGGCCAGGGCTGCAGCCCCGGCATCCTCGGCGTGGCCATCGGCGGCGACCGCGTCACGGGCTACGAGAAGAGCAAGGAACTCATCCTGCGCAAGCTGGGCACCGCCAACGCAGACCCCAAGATGGACGCCTTCGAGAAGGAACTCACCAACGATCTGAACACCCTGGGCATCGGCCCCATGGGCTACGGCGGCAACACCACCGCCCTGGGCGTCCATGTGGAGGAGATGTACCGCCATCCCGCCAGCTTCTACGTCAGCATCAGCTACATGTGCTGGAGCAGCCGGCGCGGGACGATGACGATCAAGACCAGTGGCGAACCTTCCTTCGACTGATTCGCGAGGCATCCCATGATCCGACTGACCACCCCCATCACCGAAGACCAGATCCGCCAGCTCAAGGTGGGCGACGAGGTGCTGCTCAACGGCCGCGTCGTCCTCAGCCGCGACATCGGCCACAAGTTCATGAAGGAACAGAAGCCCGAGTGGCTGAAGCCCATCCTCGAGAACATGGTCATCTACCACTGCGGGCCCGTGGTCCGGAAGAACCCGGATGGCACCTGGTCCTTCGTCGCGGCCGGCCCCACCACGAGCATCCGCGAGGAGCCCTACCAGGCGGATGTCATCGACACCTACAAGGTGCGCGGGGTCATCGGCAAGGGCGGCATGGGCAAGAAGACCAGCGAGGGCCTGCAGAAGACCGGTGCAGTCTATCTCCACGCCACGGGCGGGGCGGGCAGTCTGCTGGCCGAGCGTGTGAAGCGCGTAGTCGATGTGAAGATGCTGGAGGAGTTCGGCAGCCCCGAGGCCTTCTGGATCATCGAAGTGGAAGACTTCCCCCTGGTGGTCACCATGGACAGCCACGGTGGCTCGCTCCATGAGATCGTGCTGGCCCAGAGCCAGGAGCGCGCCAAGGCGCTGATGGGCTGAAACGGCTGCTCCCGAGCCTGCCGCGCTGGGTTGAGGGAATGCCCCAGACCTACCACCAACTTCGGGTCGAATTGGCCTCGGTCCTGGCTGGATTCCTCGAGCCCGAGGAGGCCAGGGCGGAGTGTGCCAGGTGGTTCGAGGAGGGACTCGGCCTCACGCGAAGCTGGATGGCGGCCCATGGGACCGAGGAGGTCCCGGCCGCGGTGCGCCGAAGCATCGAAACCTGGGTGGCCCGCCGGGAGGCGGGGGAGCCCTGGGCTTACCTCCTGGGCTGGAGTCTCTTCCGGGGCCGTCGGTTTCAGGTCAGCCCCGATACGCTGATCCCGCGGCCGGAGACTGAACTGCTGGTGGAGGCCGCCCTGGAGGTGGGCCAGCGGTTGAAGGTGGACCGCTGCGTGGACGTCGGCACGGGCAGTGGCATCATCGCCGTGAGTCTGGCCCTGGAGACGGGTTGGAGCCTCACGGCTTCGGATCTGAGCCCCGGGGCCCTTCAGGTGGCCGAACGAAACGCCAGGACCCTGGGGGCGGTCATCCAGTTCCGGGAGGGGAGCCTGCTGGATCCTGTCGCGGACCCCCTGGGGCTGGTGGTGGCGAATCTGCCCTACGTGGACCCGGCGGACCTGCCGAACCTGCAGCGGGAATTGGCCTTTGAACCGCCCTCGGCCCTCTTTGCCCCGGAGCGGGGACTGGCCCTTTCCACCTCCCTCCTGCTCCAGGCCCACCGGAGGAAGTCGCCCGCCTGTCTCCTGGAGATCGGCGCCGGCCAGGGGGGCGAACTGTGCCGGAGGGCCATGGGGATCGGCTGGCGCAAAGCTATGGTTAATCAGGATCTTGCTGGGCATGACCGGATTTTGATCGCCCTGGCCTGAGGGATTGGCACCGTCCTCGCCAAGGAAAGGCCTGGAGGTGCGTCATGCGGAAAATGCTGCCTATCATCCTGCTCGTGGCGGGACTTGGCTGCTCCCTTCCCAAGCGGCACGATGAAAACCTGGTGAAGAAGCCCGCCATTCCGATGGTTGATGAGGCCCCGACCGCACCCCCCTTGAACGAGGGCAGCCTCTGGCGGGACCATCCCATGATTTCCGACCTGCGTGCCTGTCGTATCAACGACCTGGTGACCCTGTCCATCAGCGAATCCACGAGCGCCATCGCCAAGGCTGATGTCACCACCAGCCGGGCCGGGAGTAACTCCTTGAGCGGCTCGTTCCCGATCGGGGGCGGGAGTTCCCTCAACCCGAGCACGGGCACCACCCAGAAGTACGCCGGGGCAGGCGTCACGGACCGGAGCGCCACCTTCACGACGACCGTGACGGCCAGGGTGGTGAAGGTCGTGGGCAACGGGAACCTCATTTTCGAGGGCTTCCGGGACATCCAATTGAATAACGAGACCCAGCGCCTCTACGTGGCGGGGATGCTGGACCCGCACATGCTGGACGCCACCAACACCATCAAATCGGGACAGGTCGCTGAGCTTCGCATCGGCTACGGCGGCCAGGGCGTGATCGACGAGACCTTGAAGCCGGGCTACATCAGCCGCCTGCTGGCCTACATCTGGCCGTTCTAGGGGAACCCCATGCGCATCGCAGCCCTGTTTCTGGCGGCCCTGACCCTCTGCGGGGCGGAGCTGGTCAAGACTGACAAGAAGATCGAATGCAAACTCCGGGACGTGGCCCGCTTGCAGGGCGTCCGTGGCAACCAGCTCCTGGGCTACGGCATGGTGGTGGGCCTGAATGGGACGGGCGACAAGCAGCAGACCATGTTCACGGTGCAATCCTTGACGAACCTCCTGTCCCGCCAGGGACTGACGGTGAATCCGACCCTGGTGACGGTGAAGAACGTGGCGGCGGTCATGGTGACGGCCGAGCTGCCCCCCTTCGCCCGGGCCGGTTCCCGGCTGGACGTGGTCGTCTCCAGCACCGGTGACGCGAAATCCCTGGCGGGCGGCACGTTGTTGATGACCGCCATGCTCGGGCCCGATGGACAGACCTATGCGGTGGCCCAGGGCCCCCTCCTGGTGGGTGGGTTCAGCGGTTCCGCCGGCGGCAACTCGGTGACGAAGAACTACCCCAACGTGGGACGTGTCCCGGACGGAGGCATCATCGAGCGCGAGATCGGCGGGGATTTCAATGGACGGAGAACCCTCCGCTACAACCTGCTGGAAGAGGACTTCACCACGGCCATCCGGGTCGTCCATGCCATCAACGAGGAGTTGGGCGAAAAGGTGGCCCAGCCCATGGATGCCCGGACGGTGGAATTGCAGATACCCAAGGAGTACCAGGGCCGTGCCGTGGAACTGGTCGCCCGGCTGGAGAATCTGAACGTGCAGCTGCAACCCAGGGCCCGGGTGGTCGTGAACGAGCGCACCGGGACCATCATCCTTGGAGCGGATGTCCGCATCGGTGCCGTGAGCATCGTGCAGGGGGGCCTCAGCATCATGGTCAGTTCGAAGCCCGTGGTGAGCCAACCTGCCCCCCTGAGCCAAGGCAAGACCGTGGTCGCGACCAAGAAGGACGTCACGGCGAAGGAAGAGAAGCCCAAGACCCTCACCGTTGAGCCAGGGGTCAGCGTCGGGAAGCTTGCTGAAATGCTTAATTCCATGGAAGTTAGTGCCAGTGACATCGTGGCCATCCTCCAGGCCATCAAGGATGCGGGTGCGCTTCAGGCCGAGCTGAGGGTCCTGTGATCGCCCTGGGGCTTCCCTCCCTCGATGCCGTGGCCCAGGCCCAGGGTGCCCAGGCCCTGCCCGACCAGGCAGCCAAATCTGACAAGGCCGCCCGGCAGTTCGAGGGCCTCCTGATGAGCCTGGTCTTCCAGACCATGCGGAAGACGGTGCAGCCTTCGGGACTCTTCGGAGATTCGGGGGCCTCCCGGTCCACCTACGAGTACCTGATGGATCAGGCCGTGATGGACCGGGCCGCATCCTCTGGTCATGGCTGGGGCCTGGCGGATCGTCTGAAGGCCAACTGGTCGCGCCTCGGGAAAACCGACCCCAAAAAAGAGCCCCTAGCAGGTTGAAGGTTCTTGGCAAACTGCCGATAGGGCCTTGTCGAGGTGAATATGCGCGTCAGTGGCAAACCGGGGGGGGTCGGCAGCACCCAGGGCGTGACTGGATCAAAAGCGTCCAGCACCCCCGCGTCGACTTCCGTGGCACCGGCTGCAGCTTCAGATGCCGTCCAGGTCTCCTCCGCCGCACGGCTTGTGGCCGTGGCCCAGGAGGCCCTGGCCGTGGTTCCCGACATCCGGACGGAGAAAGTGGAAGCCATCAAGAGCCAGCTGGATGCGGATGCCTACAACCCTGATGGAGAGGCCGTGGCCGAAGGGCTTATCAAGGAACACCTGGCGAGAGTCAGCCATTCCTAGCCCCGGGCCCCTGATGTGAGGGCATGATCAGTCCCCTTGGACAGCGCCAGATCCTTCAGACCGTCTCGGTGGAGACGGTGCGGCTGGCCATGGAAGGGGGATTCCAGGTCCAGCAGGAGCAGGCCCGCCGGCAGGCCTTCGATGCCAAGCTGGCGGAGGCCCAGGATGATGTGCCATTTATATCTGAGTCTGAAAGCCTTAGGTTGACGGATCAGGATGCCAAGGGCCACCCGGATGGCCACCAGCACGGCACCGGGTCAGCCGAAGACCTTCCTCCGGATGAAACCAAGGGGACCCCGGCAGAGGGTGCCCGGCCGCACCTGGATCTCCTGGCCTGATGTTTGCCCGAAGGTCCCGGAGGAGGCCTCTCATGCTGCACGCCGTGCCCGAACTGCTGGATGCCATCGAGGCCAAGCTGATCGAGGGCGAGGACCCCTCGCCCCTTCTCTCCAACATCCGCTGGTCGGAGCTGGTCTGGTGGCCCGAGGACTTGAAGAGCAGCCTGGCGCTGAAACAGCGCATCGCCTCCATCCAGACGCTGCTCATGGGCCTCCAGTCCCCCCTGCGGGCCACCCTCGCGAGCCTTTCAGGCTCCCCGTCCTACGGTCGGGAGGGCCTGGCCAGGGATACGTCCAGGGTCCGGCCCCGGCTACAGGGAAAGGTCTGACCATGCCCGGACTCACGTCATCCATGTTCATCGGGCTGTCGGGGCTGCAGGCCCAGCAGTCCGCCTTGAACGTGGTCGGAAACAACATCGCCAACGTGAACACCCCGGGCTACACCCGGGAGGTCGCCGGCATGACGTCCAACCCATCCCAGGTCCAGGGACAAAACTACTTCGGCAGCGGCGTCTCCCTGGACAGCGTGACGAGCGTGCGGGACAAGTTCCTGGAGCTCCAACTCACCCAGGCCACCTCCGCCCAGGCGAAGTACAACACCCTCTCCACGGGCGTGAGCGTCGTCTCCTCCACCCTGGGAGACAGCACAAGCTCGGGACTCGCGGCCCAGATCCAGTCCTTCTTCCAGGGCTTCCAGACCCTCGCCGCCAACCCCGGCAACAGCGCCGCCCTGACCAGCGTGGTGGGCAACGCCCAATCCATGATCAGCAGCTTCCAGACCAACTATTCGCTGCTGCAGCAGCAGCAGGCCGCTGCGAACCAGACGGTGGGGACCCTGGTGGACCAGGTGAACAAGCTGACGTCCCAGATCGCCCAGCTGAACCAGCAGATCGTGGGCTCGGATACCACCGGGTCCAACAATGCCGCCGTGGACCAGCGCACGACCCTCACCAACCAGCTGGCCCAGCTGGTCGGCATCAATGTGATCGATGGCGGCACCAACGGCCCATACCAGATCACCCTGGACTCCGGGGCCGCCACCCTGGTCAGCGGGACCAGTTCCTTCGACCTCGCGGCCGGGGGATCACCGGGCAGTTCCACGGTGACCTCCACCATCGTCGGGCTCCCCAACGGCGGGAACGTCACTGGCAACATCACGAGCGGGCAGCTGGGCGCGGAACTGACGCTGGGGAACACGACCTACGCCGGCTACGAAAGCCAGCTCAATACCATCGCCACGGCCATCACCACGAATGTGAACACGCTCAATGCCGCTGGATACGCCGCGGGGGCGGCCGCCGCAACGGGAACCAATTTCTTCTCGGGGAGCCTGGCCGGCGGAACGCTCTCTGTTACGGCGGCCGTCGTGGGCAATCCCGCCCTCAACATCGCGACGGCCACCACTGCCAACGCTCCGGGTGACAACACCCAAGCCAACGCCATCGCCAACCTCCAGTTCGCCACCGGGCTTGTCGCCGGAATCACGGGTAACTTCAGCGATGCGGTGGGGCACCTGGTCAGCACGGTCGGCATCGACTCGCAGAATTTCCAGACCCAGAGCACCACCCAGCAGAACCTCGTGTCGGCCCTCCAGACCCAGCGGGACCAGGTTTCCGGCGTGTCCCTGGACGAAGAGGCCACGAACATGATGCAGCTCCAGACCGGCTACCAGGCCTCGGCCCACTTCCTTAATGTGATCAATGGGCTGACGGCGGGACTGATCACCCAATTCGGCGGAACCGCATCCTAACTGCTAACAGGTGAACCATGAGCATGCGAACGCCCACCACCAATCAGTACAACCTGTCCCTCCTCAATCTCCAGAATGTACAGGCACAAATCGCCCAGAACACCCAGCGCCTGACGTCCGGGAACCAGATCACCAGTCCCGGCGACGATCCCGCGGGGTCAGCCTCCATTCTGGATTTCCAGAACTCCATCCAGGCAAACACGCAATTCCTTCAGCAGGCCTCCACCGCGAACAACCTGCTGCAGTCGGCTGCCGATGCCTTCACCGGCGCCATCGACGGAGCCAACAACCTGCAGGTGCTGGCCCAGCAGGCCCTCAGCACTCCCAGCACTGGGGCCACGAGCATGTCGAGCCTTGCCGCACAAGTGGGAGCCATCCAAAACAATCTCCTCTCTCTGGCGAACACGCAGTATCAGGGGGTGTATGTCTTTGCCGGCGCCCAGACCACGACCCAACCATTCACGAATTCCGGGCTTACCTACAACAACGGAACTGCCTCGGGCCCGTCCGACTACCTCAATTTGTATGTATCCCCGACCTCCAAGGTGACCACCAACATTCCCGGGGACCAGGCTTTCGGTACCGGAACGGGCAGTGACCTTTTCAAGGCCGTCAATGATCTCTACAACGGGCTCACGGCGAATTCCCAAGCCGCCGTCCAGACAGCGTCCACTGAACTCACGTCCGCGCTGAACAATTTGTACCAGCAGCAGGCCGTGGTCGGCGGGCGGCAGGCGGGCCTGGCTGATCTCCAGTCGAGCATCTCCGCGATCAACCTCAGCCTTCAGTCAGCCCAGAGCGGCCTTCAGACCACGAACATCGCGCAGACCTACACCAACCTGACCAGCGAGCAGACGGCCCAGCAGGCCATCCTGAGCACCATGGCCAAGACCAACACCAACAACCTGTTCAACTACCTGACCTGAGCCCCGGGGCCGAGGGACCGCGGTCGTGACCAGGATGGGGTTTAGGCCAGACTGAGGTGCCTGTCCAGGGCCTCCAGGGCCCGCTGCCGGTGGGCCGCGCCCTTGGCGGATTTCACCGCCCGCAGGCCTCCGGAGCGCTTCAGGCCCCGGATGTCCACCTTGCCTTCCGGTAGCGGAGGGAGTAGGCCCAGCATGGCGTTGGTGGGACCGAAATCCTTGATGGAGGCGTGGGCCAGGTAGTGCAGGAGGCTGCCCAGGACCGTCTCTTGGGGGAAGGGGAGCGCGTCCAAACCCCTCAGGGCCCGGTCCACCGCGAAGGCCGCGGCCAGCCCCCCTGCGGCCGACTCCAGATAGCCCTCCACGCCCGAGAGCTGCCCCGCCAACCAGAGGTTCGGAGTCGATTTGACAGCCAGTGTCGAATCCAGGACGGAGGGCGCCTGGACGTAGGTGTTGCGATGGATGCTGCCGAATCGGGCGAATTCCGCATGCTCCAGCCCCGGTAGGAGCCTGAGCACTTCCTTCTGGGCACCCCATTTCAAGCGGGTCTGGAAACCCACCAGGTTGAAGTGGTCTCCTGCGAGGGTGTCCTGGCGCAGTTGCACGACGGCATGCGGCCATCTCCCGGTTCTCGGGTCGTCCAGCCCCACCGGTTTCATGGGGCCGTGGCGCAGGGTCTCGCGGCCCCGGTCCGCCATCACCTCGATGGGCAGGCAGGCCTCGAAATAGGGGGTGTCCACCGCATTTAGCGGGACGCGTTCGGCTGCCAGGAGGGCGTCCAGGAACTGCTCGTACTGAGCCTTGTCCAGGGGGCAGTTGATGAAGTCCGCCCCGCCCTTGTCGTAGCGGGCGGCCATCCATGCGATCTCCATGTCGATGCTGTCCCGCTCGACGATGGGCGCGATGGCGTCGTAGAAGTGCAGCTGCGCCTGCCCGGTCTTCCTCGCGAGCCAGTCCACAAGGGGTTCTGCGGTAAGGGGCCCTGTGGCGAGGATGGTGGGGAGGCTGAGGTCCGGCGCATCGACCTGGGCCTCGACCCATTGGATGTTCGGGTGATTCTTCAGGCTCCTAGTCACCTCCAAGGAAAAGGACTCGCGGTCCACGGCGAGGCTGTTTCCCGCCGGGACCCTCGTCGCCTCGGCGCAGGTCAGGATCAGCGAGCCCATGCGCCGCATCTCGGCCTTCAGGATGCCAGTGGCCGAGTTCACGTCATCGCTCTTGAAGGAGTTTGAGCAGACCATCTCGGCAGCCTCGGCGGTGGTGTGCGCTGGGGTGCTCCTGCCTGGCCGCATTTCGGTGAGGCGGACCGCGTGGCCTCGGGACGCCAATTGCCATGCGGCCTCAGATCCGGCCAACCCGGCGCCGATGATGTGGATCACGCCTACCCCCGTGGGGGATATCCTACGGCAAGGATTTGTTTTGCCAGCGGGCCCAACCAGCGCTTCTGGCTGTTCCAAGCGGCTGCGAGCAAATTTTCACTTGCGTAAGGGCGTAGGGATGTTAGTCTGGATGTCCTGCGCAGTTGAGGCTGCGGGGTGCTGAGGAGGCTGAAAGGCAGCTTCGGGCCATGCGGAGAGCATGGGGGCGTCTTTGAAAACCGGATAGAAGATAGGAAGCCTTTGAGGGTTCTGTGGGGCGTCTAAGGATGTCTTATGGAATTCAGAACAATTTTTCGACCAGAGCATTTTTTCCAAGTCCGAAGTTAAATCTTGGGATTTGGGATGAGAGTTCAGAATGAAACTTGAGAGTTTGATCCTGGCTCAGAATGAACGCTGGCGGCGTGCCTAACACATGCAAGTCGGATGTGCCGCAAGGTGCATGGCAGACGGGTGAGTAACGCGTGGGGAATCTACCTTTTAGTGGGGAATAACGCTCCGAAAGGAGTGGTAATACCGCATGAGACCGCGACCTGGGATGGTTGTGGTGAAACCTGGGGACCGGTAACGGCCTGGGGCTAAGAGAGGATCCTGCGTCTGATTAGCTAGTTGGCGGGGTAATGGCCCACCAAGGCGACGATCAGTAGCCGGCCTGAGAGGGTGATCGGCCACACTGGAACTGAGACACGGTCCAGACTCCTACGGGAGGCAGCAGTGGGGAATTTTGCGCAATGGGCGAAAGCCTGACGCAGCAACGCCGCGTGGGTGATGAAGGTCTTCGGACTGTAAAACCCTGTCGTCAGGGACGAAGGTGGCAGTGTTAATAGCGCTGTTACTTGACGGTACCTGGAGAGGAAGCCCCGGCTAACTCTGTGCCAGCAGCCGCGGTAATACAGAGGGGGCAAGCGTTATTCGGAATTATTGGGCGTAAAGGGCGCGTAGGCGGTTTTTTAAGTCAGATGTGTAATCCCCGAGCTTAACTTGGGAACTGCATCTGAGACTGGAAGGCTAGAGTACTGGAGAGGGTGGTGGAATTCCTCGTGTAGCGGTGAAATGCGTAGAGATGAGGAGGAACACCAGTGGCGAAGGCGGCCACCTGGACAGTAACTGACGCTGAGGCGCGAAAGTGTGGGTAGCAAACAGGATTAGATACCCTGGTAGTCCACGCTGTAAACGATGAACACTTGGTGTGGAGGGAGTTGACCCCTTCCGTGCCGGAGCTAACGCGTTAAGTGTTCCGCCTGGGGAGTACGGTCGCAAGGCTGAAACTCAAAGGAATTGACGGGGGCCCGCACAAGCGGTGGAGCATGTGGTTTAATTCGACGCAACGCGAAGAACCTTACCTGGGCTTGAACTGCAGTGGACCGGTATAGAGATATGCCTTTTCGCAAGAACTGCTGCAGAGGTGCTGCATGGCTGTCGTCAGCTCGTGTCGTGAGATGTTGGGTTAAGTCCCGCAACGAGCGCAACCCTTACCCGTAGTTGCCAGCGCGTCATGGCGGGAACTCTACGGGGACTGCCCGGGTTAACCGGGAGGAAGGTGGGGATGATGTCAAGTCCTCATGGCCCTTATGTCCAGGGCTACACACGTGCTACAATGGGCGATACAAACCGTTGCAAAGTCGCGAGATGGAGCTAATCGGAGAAAGTCGTCCTCAGTTCGGATTGTAGTCTGCAACTCGACTACATGAAGGTGGAATCGCTAGTAATCGTGTATCAGAATGATACGGTGAATACGTTCCCGGGCCTTGTACACACCGCCCGTCACATCACGAAAGCCGGGAGCACTTGAAGAGGCTGTGGTAACCCGCAAGGGGGCTAGGTCTCAATGGTGAACTTGGTGATTGGGGTGAAGTCGTAACAAGGTAGCTGTAGGAGAACCTGTGGCTGGATCACCTCCTTTCTAAGGAGAGTCACCGCCTCGCGCGTCAGCGCGTTGAGGATTAACGAGTGACGATAGGTCAACGCTTCCGATCGCAATATCTATCCGGTTTTTAAAGACGCTCGTGGAACTTTGACGAGCGTGTTTGGGCGTCCGTTTTTTTTCGGGCCCGTAGCTCAGCTGGGAGAGCGCCTGGTTTGCATCCAGGAGGTCCAGTCTCCACGAGCCGAAAGGCGAGTGGGAGCCATGCGAGAGCATGGCGATAGACTGGAATCGACCTTCCACTGAGGTATCGGTATCGAATGCATGGGCCCGTAGCTCAGCTGGGAGAGCGCCTGGTTTGCATCCAGGAGGTCGTCGGTTCGATCCCGGTCGGGTCCACCAGCGGTCGCTGGGGCACACAAGGGGCCTATAGCTCAGTCTGGTTAGAGCGCACGCCTGATAAGCGTGAGGTCGGTGGTTCGAATCCACCTAGGCCCACCACCATTTGCCAGGATTGGCAAATAGGACGGAATCGACGAAGTCGATTGCCGCCCGAAGGGCGAGGGCACAGGAAGTGCCCGAGTCACAAGGGATGACGGTGGGGGCCAGGAAGCGAACAGCCGGCCGAGTGGAACGCGCGAAGTAGAGAAGGTGGTTTGAGTTGAGTTGAGGCCTTTAGAGGTTTGAATCCAGCTCAAAGCCGGTTCAAGGACCGGTTGCCGAGAGGCGGAGTTGTTTGACAGATAAATAGAAGGAATAGAGAAGGGTGATCCATGGCGTTGAAGTGACGCTGTGGGCTTAAGGCGAGGCAAGTTTAGCGAAACGGTGCTTCGACGGTAGCGGCTTCCGATAGGAAGACGCGTAAAGCGACCCAGACCAGGCGGCCCAGAGGGCCAGACTGGGATGGAGAGCGGCCGGAGAAGCCCGATAGATACTCTTAAGGGTCGAAGTCAATGTAATTCATTGATGGAAGGCCAAGTTACAAAGGGTTGACGGTGGATGCCTTGGCAGATGACAGCGATGAAGGACGTGGTAAGCTGCGAAAAGTCTCGGGGAGTTGCACGCGAACGGTGATCCGGGAATGTCCGAATGGGGAAACCCGGCTGGGTGAAAGCTCAGTCATCTCTCAGCTGAATTCATAGGCTTTGAGAAGCGAACGTGGGGAAGTGAACCATCTCAGTACCCACAGGAACAGAAAACAACAGTGATTCCGGGAGTAGCGGCGAGCGAAACCGGAGGAGCCCAAACCTCTTACGTGTAAGCGGCAGGCGTTGCGTAAGGGGGGTCGTGGGACCTACAGGTTGAGGCTGCCCCTCAACACAGAGTTACAAAACCTATAGTTAGCGGAACGGCATGGAAAGGCCGGCGATACAGGGTGATAGCCCCTTATGCGAAAGCTACTAGGACTCTGAGTGGTGTTCCCAAGTATGTCGGGGCACGAGAAACCTTGACAGAATTTGCCGCGACCATGCGGTAAGGCTAAATATGTTCATCTGACCGATAGTGAACCAGTACCGTGAGGGAAAGGCGAAAAGAACCCCGATGAGGGGAGTGAAATAGAACCTGAAACCGTCAATCTACAAGCAGTGGAACCACTATGGTTTACCAGTGGAACCGCGTGCCTTTTGCATAATGAGCCGGCTAGTTATTTTCAGTGGCGAGGCGAAGCCGAAGAGGCGAAGCCGCAGGGAAACCGAGTCTGAATAGGGCGACAGTCGCTGGAAATAGACGCGAAACGGGATGATCTATCCTTGACCAGGATGAAGTCCGGGTGACACCGGATGGAGGTCCGAACCAGTGTGGGTTGAAAACCGCTTGGATGAGTTGAGGATAGGGGTGAAAGGCCAATCAAATTCCGTGATAGCTCGTTCTCCCCGAAATAGCTTTAGGGCTAGCGTCGGATGTTTCGTCGTGCAGGTAGAGACCTGAATGGACTAGGGGGCTTACCAGCTTACTGAATCCAACCAATCTTCGAATGGCACGCCGTGAAGTCCGGCAGTCAGACTGCGGGTGATAAGATCCGTAGTCGAGAGGGAAAGAACCCAGATCGCCAGCTAAGGTCCCAAAATATATGCTAAGTGGAAAAGGATGTGGATGTGCTTAGACAGCCAGGAGGTTAGCTTAGAAGCAGCTATCCTTTAAAGAAAGCGTAATAGCTCACTGGTCAAGCGGGTCTGTGCCGACAATTCAACGGGGCTCAAGCATGTTACCGAAGCTGCGAACGTAAGTGGTAGGGGAGCATTCCCTACGTCTGTGAAGGTTGACCGTAAGGACAGCTGGAGACATGGGAAGAGACTCTGTCGGCATAAGTAGCGTAAAGACAGGCGAGAACCCTGTCCGCCGTAAGACTAAGGTTTCCAACGCAAGGTCAATCCGCGTTGGGTTAGTCGGACCCTAAGCCGAGGCCGAAAGGCGTAGGCGATGGAAGGCTGGTTAATATTCCAGCACCATGAGTACCTCGTTTGTACGATGCAGGGACGCAGGAAGGTAGGGACGCAGGGCTATGGAATGTTCTGCGAAAGTTTTCAAGGGTGGCGCTTAGGGAAGTCCGGGTGCCGCGAGCCCAAGAACTCTGACGAAAAGTCCTGATCCTACACTGCCGAGAAAAGCTGCTAAGGAGAGGTATTTGTGTCCGTACCGCAAACCGACACAGGTAGTCGAGGAGAGAATCCTCAGGCGTTTGAGAGAACTCTGCTGAAGGAACTCGGCAAATTAACCCCGTAACTTCGGGAGAAGGGGTACCACGGTAGGGTTCATAGCCCGAGGTGGTGGCACATAAATGTTCCAGGCGACTGTTTAACAAAAACACAGGTCTCTGCAAACTCCAAAGAGGAGGTATAGGGGCTGACGCCTGCCCGGTGCCGGAAGGTCAAGAGGAGCGGTCAGCGCAAGCGAAGCTGCGAATTTAAGCCCCGGTGAACGGCGGCCGTAACTATAACGGTCCTAAGGTAGCGAAATTCCTTGTCGGGTAAGTTCCGACCTGCACGAATGGCGTAACGATCTGGAAACTGTCTCCAGCAGAGACTCAGCGAACTTGTAGCACCGGTGAAGATGCCGGTTACCCGCACTTAGACGGAAAGACCCCGTGCACCTTTACTACACCTTGACATTGAGGTTGGCGTTGGACTGTGCAGGATAGGTGGGAGACTATGAAACTGGCTCGTTAGGGTCGGTGGAGTCACCCTTGAGATACCACCCTGTTTAACGCTGATCTCTAACTCGCACCCGTGATCCGGGTGGAAGACAATGTCAGGCGGGTAGTTTGACTGGGGCGGTCGCCTCCTAAAGCGTAACGGAGGCGTACGAAGGTTCCCTCAGGCTGTTTGGAAATCAGCCGCAGAGCGCAATAGTATAAGGGAGCTTGACTGCGAGTCAGACACGACGAGCAGGTGCGAAAGCAGGTTATAGTGATCCGGTGGTCCCGAATGGAAGGGCCATCGCTCAACGGATAAAAGGTACGCCGGGGATAACAGGCTGATCTTGCCCAAGAGTTCATATCGACGGCAAGGTTTGGCACCTCGATGTCGACTCATCACATCCTGGGGCTGAAGCAGGTCCCAAGGGTTCGGCTGTTCGCCGATCAATAGTGGTACGTGAGTTGGGTTCAGAACGTCGCGAGACAGTTCGGTCCCTATCTAGTGTGGGCGCAGGAGATTTGAGAGGACCTGTCCTTAGTACGAGAGGACCGGGATGGACTGACCTCTGGTGTTCCAGTTGTGTTTCCAAATGCAATGCTGGGTAGCTATGTCGGGAAGTGAGAAGCGCTGAAAGCATCTAAGCGCGAAACACCCCTCAAGATGAGATCTCCCTATGAGACCCGTGGAAGACCACCACGTTGATAGGTCGCATGTGTAAGGCCGGTAACGGCTTAAGCTGAGCGATACTAATCGGTCCACAGACTTGACCTTTCATCAATCAATTACACTGAAGTGCAATTCAAGTAGGCTTTTCCGATAGGAAAAGCCGTCAAGTGAACCAGGCCAGACCGGCGACAGCCGAGGCTGGAATGGTGAACGCCTTGAATTACCGACCAACACCCAAGAGACGCTCCGCGGAGCCCTCGCCAAATCCCTTCTCAACCCTTCTAAAGCCTTCGTCGTGGCTTTTCCCCAAGTGTCACACCCGTTCCCATCCCGAACACGGCAGTTAAGACTTGGAGGGCCGATGATACTGCTCTGAACAGGAGTGGGAAAGTAGGTCGCTGCGACGTTAAAACCCCTCCGGGCCATCACAAATGATGGCCCGGAGCCATTTAATGATAAAATATTCTCCTTATTTCGAGGCACTCATGTCCATCGAAGTTCGCCTTCCAGATGACACCCTCCGGCAGCTGCCCGAGGGGGCCACTGGGGCCGACCTGGCCGGCGGCATCGGGGCCCGGTTGCTCGAGGCCGCCCTGGCCATGAAAGTCGATGGGCACTTGGCCGACCTCAAGGCCCCCCTGGTGGATGGGGCGAAGGTGGAAATTGTTACCAACAAGGCACCGGAAAGCCTGGACCTGATCCGCCACTCCACGGCCCACCTCCTGGCGCATGCGGTGAAACGGCTTTTCCCGGCGGCCAGGGTGGGCATCGGTCCCGTCATCGAGGATGGCTTCTATTACGATTTCTGGGTGGACAAGCCCTTCACCCCAGAGGATCTGCCAGTCATCGAGGCCGAGATGCGGAAGATCGTGGCGGAGGGAGTCGAGGTCGTCCGTGAGGACCTCAGCCGGGACGCAGCGGTCGCTCGATTCAAGGCCATGGGGGAGCCGCTCAAGGTGGAGGTCCTCGCTGGGATCCCCGCGGGTGACACCATCAGCGGTTACCGGCAGGGCGATTTCTACGACCTCTGCCGCGGGCCCCACGTGCCCAGCACGGCCAAGCTGAAGGCCTTCAAGCTGCTCAGCATTGCTGGGGCCTACTGGAAGGGCGACGAGAAGAACCAGATGCTCAGCCGCATCTACGGGACCGCCTTCCATGCGCAGAAGGAACTGGACGAGCACCTGCAGCGCCTGGAGGAGGCCCGGGCCCGGGATCACCGCAAGCTGGGCAAGGAGCTGGGCCTCTATACCTTCCATCAGGAGGCGCCGGCCTCCCCCTTCTTCCACCCCAAGGGCACCCAGGTCTACAACGAGCTGGTCACCTACATGCGAGAACTCTATTTCAAGTACGGCTACAGCGAGGTGATCACCCCCCAGATCCTGGACGTGGCCCTCTGGAAGACCAGCGGCCACTACGACAATTACGCCGAGAACATGTACTTCACGACCGCCGAGGAGCGCGAGTACGCCGTGAAGCCCATGAACTGTCCCGGGCACTGCCTCATGTTCGACAGCCAGAAGCACAGCTACCGGAACCTGCCCATCCGATACGCCGACTTCGGCCGCCTTCATCGCTATGAACGCAGCGGTGTCACCCACGGACTCACCCGTGTGAGGACCTTCTGTCAGGACGATGGCCACATCTTCTGCACCCAGGAACAGGTCAAGACCGAAATGGCCGCCTTCCTGGCGCTGCTGAGGGAGGTCTACGACACCTTCGGCTTCGAGGGGATGCGCGTGGCCCTGAGCACCAGGCCCGAGAAGCGCCTTGGTTCCGATGAGGTCTGGGACCTGGCTGAACGGGCCCTGGGGGAGGCCCTGGATGAGGCCGGCATGCCCTTCACCCTGAACCCCGGGGAGGGGGCCTTCTACGGCCCGAAGATCGAGTTCCAGATCCTGGATGCCCTCAAGAGGCCGTGGCAGCTCGGGACCCTCCAGGTGGACTACATGCTCCCGGAGCGGTTCGAACTGAAGTACACCCGGGCCGATGGCACGGAGGGGCGGCCCATCATGCTGCACCGGGCCATCCTGGGCAGCCTCGAGCGCTTTCTCGGCATCCTCATCGAGCATACCGCCGGAGCCTTCCCCTCCTGGCTCGCGCCGGTCCAGGTGGCCATCCTCCCCATCACGGACCGCGCCCATGAGTTCTCCATCGAGGCGGCGGCCCGGGCGAAGACCCACGGACTGCGGGCAGAACTGGACCTTCGGAACGAGAGCCTGAAGGCCAAGATCCGCGAGGCTCAGCTCGCCAAGATCCCCTACATGCTGGTCATCGGTGATCGGGAAGCCGAAGCCCGGACGATCTCTGTGCGCCATCGCCACCGTGGGGATCTCGGCGTCCAGTCCCTGGAGGGCTTCCTGGATGCCTTGGTCGCTGAGGTCCGGGAACGCCAACGCTGATTCGGGTTTCCGTGCTTGGCACAAGCCAAGTCAAGTGTTAGACTTTTTGTCCTTGTGCTACTAGGGGAGGAACCATTCGTCCAAACGAGACCCGCATCAACGACGGCATCCGGGCCCAAGAGGTCCGCGTCATCTCCGAAGATGGCGAACAGCTTGGCTTGATGCCTCCCCACCAGGCCATCCGGATCGCGGAAGAACGCGGCCTCGACCTCGTGGAAGTGGCCGGAAACGCCAACCCGCCCGTCTGCCGAATCATGGACTATGGCAAGTACAAGTTCATGGAAGCAAAACGGGAACACGCAGCCAGGGCGAAACAGAAGAATATCGTGGTCAAGGAAGTGAAATTCCGCCCCAAGACCGATGACCACGACTTCGACTTCAAGGTGAAACACATCCTGCGATTCCTGGAGGAAGAAGACAAAGTCAAAGTGGTGGTCATGTTCCGCGGGCGCGAAGTCGTCCATCGCGACATCGGCTACCGGATCATCGAGGAAGTCATCCAGCGGGTCGGCGACAAGGCCATCGTGGAAAAGGGCGCCGGCATTGATGGGCGCGACATGCACGCCATCCTCGCGCCCAAGATCATCGAAGTACCCAAGGCACCCAAGAAGCCCAAGCCTGTCAAACCCGAAACACCAGCAACCGAAGCCCAGATCCAGTGAGGACCCCATGAGCGGTTACAAGATCAAGACCCACAAGGGCGCCCAGAAGCGCTTCAAGAAGACTGCCGGCGGCAAGTTCAAGCGCGGCTGCTCGCACCAGCGCCACATCCTGACCAAGAAGACTGCCAAGCGGAAGCGCCAGCTGGACATGGGCAGGATGGTCTCGAAGGCCGACCAGAAGGCCGTGGCGGCCATGCTGCCCTACGCGTGAATGCTCCCCGGGGATTCCGCGCTGCGTGCTCATCCCCGGACCCCTGCGCTTCTCGCGGGCTATGCCTGCTCGGCGCTTGTCTCTAATCTCCATCGATCCTAGAATTGATGGTTCAACCCGGTGGCTGAGGCCACCCCCGATGAGGCCCCTAAAGTCCGTTCGACCTTGAACGCACTGCCTCGAGGAAAGGAAGCAACATGACTCGCGTCAAACGTGGTTTCAAGCGCGCCCAGCGCCGCAAGCGCATGATGAAGTTCGCCAAGGGCTTCTATGGCGCCAAGTCCCGCCTCTACCGCTCTGCCAAAGAGGCCGTGGAAAAGGCCCTCGGCTACGGCTACCGCGACCGCAAGGTCAAGAAGCGCGATTTCCGCCGCCTCTGGGTGGTGCGCATCAGTGCCGCCTGTGGCCAGAACGGAACCAGCTATTCCAAGTTCATGGGTGGCCTGAAGAAGGCCTCCGTGGACCTCGACCGCAAGATCCTCGCGGATCTCGCCGTGCGCAATCCTGAAGCCTTTACCAAGCTCGTGGCCATGGCCAAGGGCTGATCGCGATCTGGCACATCGCAGAATCCCGAAAGGCCGCGTGAGCGGCCTTTCCTTGTTTTGAGCCCCCCTCCCGAGGATTCCATGGACCATTTGCTTCCCCCGGACATCGTCGAGGCGGGACGTACCTTTCCGAGTGCGCTGGCCGCATGCTCGGACCTGGATACCCTGCTGCGCCTGAAGGGCGCCTACGTGGGTCGCGAAGGCAGTCACGCCGCGCGATTGATGGACCTGCTGAAGCTCGCCCCGAAGGAGCAGAAACGCGAGCTCGGGGCCGCCATCAATGCCCTCAAGCAGCAGTGGGAGGAGGGCCTGAAGTCGCGGCAGGCTGAAATGGAGGCCAGGAAAAGGAGCCGGAAGGCCCAGACGGCCGGCTGGGATCCCTCGTTGCCGCCGCGGGTGCCGGCCCAGGGGGCCCTGCATCCCCTGAATCGGCTCATGGACCGGCTGGTGGAGGTCTTCCGGCCCCTGGGCTTCCACGTGGAGGAGGGTCCCGAGATCGAGACCGAGGCCCACAACTTCGATGGACTGAACATCCCCGCGGACCACCCCGCCAAGGCCTCCTCCGACACCTTCTACCTCGCCGCACACCCCGACCTGCTCCTGCGCACCCACACGAGTCCTGTGCAGGTGCGCACCTTGCTGCGCGTGGCCCAGGACCTTGGGGCTCGAGGGGGAATCCGCTTCCTCTCACCGGGGCGGGTGTACCGCAAGGATGAGATCGACCCGACCCACAGTCCCATGTTCCATCAGGTCGAGGGCATGCTCGTGGGCCACGGGATCGGGATGCAACACCTCAAGGGGACCCTGGAGTATGCGCTGCGGGCGCTTTTCGGACCCCATACGGAAATTCGCCTGAGACCCTCCTACTTCCCCTTCGTGGAGCCCGGTTGCGAGGTGGACGTGAGCTGTCCGCTGTGCGGCGCCAAGGGCTGCCGCGTGTGCAAGGGTTCCGGCTGGGTCGAGATACTGGGAGCGGGACTCATTCATCCAAAGGTGCTCGAGTACGCGGGCATCGATCCCGCCGAGTGGTCCGGCTGGGCCTTCGGCATGGGGGTCGAGCGCATGGCCATGATGCTGAGCCAGACCCCGGACCTACGGCTGTTCTTCGAGAACGACCAGCGCTTCCTCAAGGCCATGGGAGGGCTCGACTGATGTGGATCGAACGGAAGGCGCTGGCTCAGGAGTTCCCGGCTGTCAGTGGATTGGAGGCCCGCCAGCTCTGCGAGCTGCTTGCCTCGCTCGGATTCCCGGTGGACGGGGTCACCACCCGCGAAGGCAGTGAGGTGCTGGACGTGGACATCACGGCCAACCGGGGAGACGCCATGTCGCACCGCGGCATGGCCCGGGAGCTTGCGGCCAAGCTGAGCCAGCCGCTTGCGAACCTAACCCCCACCGCCGCCACCGAGGGGCAGCCCGTGATCGAGGTGCACCTGGACAGCCCGGCCTGCCCGATCTACAGCACGGCCCTGCTCGTCCTGGGAACGGGCGAGACGCCCCGCGAAGTACAGTCCTTCCTGACGGCCCTGGAGGCGGCGCCCAAGCGTCTGCCCGCGGTGGATGCCTCGAATGAATTGCTTCACCGCTACGGCCATCCCACGCACGCCTTCGATGCGGACCGCATCCACGGAGCCGTGACCATCCGCTGGGCCAGGGAGGGCGAACTGCTGGTGACCCTGGACGGTGTCAAACGCACCATGACCAGCCGCGACCTGCTCATCGCGGATGAATCGGGTCCCATCGCCCTGGCGGGTGTCATGGGCGGCGACGGCACCAAGGTGACCGAGGCCACACGCCGCGTCCTGCTGGAGAGTGCCTGGTTCGATCCCAAGACCGTGCGCGCCACCGCGCGGCGCCACAACCTGCATACGGATGCGTCCCATCGGTTCGGCAGGGGTGCGGATCCCGCCATGGCCCGCGTCGCCCGGGACCTGCTGGTGGAACGGCTCAACGCCTGGTGCGGGGCGGAGCTCTCCGGAGCCTGGACCGCGGGCGCCCCGCCCGCCAAGGGCGCCACAGTCCGGCTCGCTGTGTCCCTGCTGGAGCGTGTGGCAGGTGATGGGCTGCCCCTGCCTGAAGCGGCCGAGGCTCTGAGGCGGCTCGGCTGCCTCGTCGAGGCGGATGGGGAAGGCATCGACGTGATTCCCCCCACCTGGCGCCATGACCTGGCCTGTCCCGAGGATCTTGCTGAGGAGGTTCTGCGGCTCAGGGGGTACGAACACATCCCGTCCAAGTTGCCGCCCCTGGAAGGACCGCCCGAGCCGCTTTCTCCGGGGTACCTCCAGCGGCAGCGCCTCGCCCGCCGCCTCGCCCACCTCGGATTCCACCAGACGGTGACCTACGGGTTCATCAGTCCCGAGGCGGATGCCGCCTTCGCCTCACCCGGAAACCAGAGCGAGGGGCGCGGTCTGGCCAATCCACTGGGGCAGGAATTCTCTATCATGCGAGGCTCGCTCCTTCCCAGCCTCCAGACGGTCGCCGAGCAGAACCTCCGGCGGGGGTCCCGCGAGGTGCGTCTCTTCGAACTGGCCCCGACCTTTGTCAGCGGGCCCCGGGGACCCTCGGAGCACCTCTCGCTGGGGCTGGTCTGGGGGGGCGTCCTGGGGGGCGAGGATTACCTGAGCCCCGCCCGGTCCGTCCTTGAGGCGGATCTCAGCGGAATCGCCAGGGATCTGGGCTGGGAGCGCCTCCCGGAGATCCGGTCCCTGGGCGAAAACCTCTTCGGATTCGAGCTCCCGGTCTCGGAGCTGCCCCTGGCCGAGGACCGGATCATCCCGGCCTTCCGCCCCTTCAGCCGGTTCCCAGCCGTGGAACGGGATCTCTCCCTGCTGGTGGACCTGGACCAGCCCTACCGGGTCCTGGCGGAGACCATGAGGTCCTCCCTGCCTTCGGATGTCCTGCAGGAGCTGCGCTGTGTGGACGTCTTCCGGCACAAGAGCCTGCCAGAGGGCCGCCAGGCCTGGCTGATGCGTATGCGGTTCCAGGCTGACCGCACCCTGGTGGGCGAGGAGATCGATGGCTGGGTGGCGGCCGCGCTGGTTGCGGCGGAATCCCTCGGGGCGAGCCTCCGGGCGTAGAATGACCTCTTTGAGGCATTCATGGACCTACTGAAACAGCTCGAATCTAAGATGCAGGCCCTGGTCCAGCAGCGTAACCAGTTGAAGGATGACCTGGATGCGCTGAAGGCGGCCGGGGCGACCGGGGACCGGGAACTCCAGTCCCTCAGGTCCCAGCTGGAGGAGGCCCTGGCCGAGAAAGCGGCCCTGGAGAAGGACCGCGAGGCCGTCAAGGAGCAGGTGGCCTCCATACTCCGGGCCCTGGAAGCCCTGGGATGAAGCCGCCGGTCCCGCTGCCGGGCACCCAGCCGGTCACGGTGACCGTCCAGGGGCGGACCCTGCAGATCCAGACCAGCCAGCCGGAGACCCTGGAGTCGGCCCTGCGGATTCTGGAGATCACCTTTCAGGACATGGACTCCCAATGCCAGTTAAGATGGGGGAGCGTTCCGAAGGACCTGGACACCCCGTCTTGGTACCTTCTGGGCGCCCTGAACTTGGCGCACCGCGTGGCGCGCCTGGAGCAGGAAGCCAACCAGCACACCCAAAACCTGGAACAGACGCTCTCCAAGCTACTGAGCGATGTCCCGGACGAACCTTCCGCCCCTGTGCCACTTCTTGACGAGGACGGAGACTGATTTCCCTGCGAGGCCCGTGATTATGGCCAAGCTCTTGTTCCGTAAGTCGACTCGGGAGACCTTCCCCCTGTCCTGTGCGTTCCGCGCGACGGCGCGCCTTAGCCAGGGACTCTGGTTTCCCCCCTACAAGCTAGGGAACTCGGCAAGCCTCCACGACTGAGCGGGGATTTTGAATTCGGGTGCTGGTGGCTCTTTGGATCCCCTCCTTGGAGTCGCCCATGAATTTGATTAGTTGGATTTTCCTCGCCCTGGCCCTGGCGGCCGGCGCGGTGGCGTACCTGATGTCCGTGCGGGCCCAGAAGGCGGCCCTGGACAGTTCCCAGGCCCAGGCCAAGGCCGAGGCCGACACCAAGACCCAGCGGGAACGGATGCTGGAGGAGGCGAAGCGGGAGGCCCAGCGGCTCCTGGAGCGCGGGGTCCAGGATGCCGAGTCCGTCCGCAAGGAATCCGAGCTGAAGGCCAAGGAGCAGGCCCTCCAGGCCCGCCAGGAGGCTGAAAAGCTCCTGACCGAGCGGCAGAAGAACCTGGAGAAGCAGGAACAGCGCCTTCAATCCAAAGAGGAGGGGCTGGACAAGAAGACCCAGGCGGTGGACCAGAAGACCAAGGACCTCGAGACCCTGACCGAGAAGCGCAAGGCCGACCTGGAGCGGCTCGAGCTCCAGCAGGCCGAGGCGAGGCAGTTGATCGAAGCCCAGGCCAAGCGGCTGGAGGAAGTGGCCGGACTCACCCGCGAGGATGCCAAGAAGGAACTCATCTCGCAGCTGGAATACGGCGCCCGCATGGATGCCGCCAAGTTGGTCCGCCGGATCGAGGAGGAGGCCCAGGAGGAGGCCGCCAAGAAGGCCCGCTGGACCATCGGGGCCGCCATCCAGCGGGTGGCCTCCGATGTGGTCACGGAGCAGGCCGTGAGCTCCGTGCAGCTGCCCAGCGATGACCTCAAGGGGCGCATCATCGGCCGTGAGGGCCGCAACATCCGGGCCCTGGAGAAGGCCACGGGCTGCGACCTCATCGTGGATGACACGCCCGAGAGCATCGTCGTCTCCAGCTTCGATCCCATCCGCCGCGAGGTGGCCCGGCAGGCCATCCTCAAGCTGCTGGCCGATGGCCGGATCCACCCCGCCCGCATCGAGGAGGTGGTCGAGAAGGTCAAGCTGGACATGGACCAGCACCTCAAGGAGATCGGGGAGGCCGCCTGCATCGAACTGGGCTTCCCGGATGTCCATCCCAAGCTGCACAAGCTGGTCGGCCGCCTGAACTACCGGACCTCCTACGGCCAGAATGTGCTGGAGCACACCAAGGAGGTGGCCCGGATCGCCGAGTACATGGCCGGCGAGATGGGTGCCGATGCCCGCTTATCGCGGCGGGCTGGGCTCTTCCACGACATCGGCAAGGCCATCGATCGCGAGGTGGAAGGCACCCACATCGAGATCGGCATGCAGCTCATGCAGCGCTACGGAGAGAAGGAAGAGGTCATCCACGCCATGAGCTGTCACCACGGGGATTTCGAGCCCCGCACGGTGGAGGCCATGCTCATCACCGCCGCCGATGCCCTCAGCGCCGCCCGCCCAGGGGCCCGCCGGGAGATGCTGGAAACCTACGTCAAGCGCCTGGAACAGCTGGAGGGCATCGCCAACAGCTACAAGGGGGTCCAGAAGAGCTTCGCCATGCAGGCCGGCCGCGAAATCCGCATCCTGGTGGATGCGGGCGCGGTGAACGACGACCAGGCCTACTGGATCGCCAAGGATGTCTCCCGCCGCATTGAATCAGAAATGCAGTACCCCGGCCAGATCAAGGTCACGGTCATGCGCGAGTTGCGGGCCGTGGAAATCGCGCGCTAGGGGCCAGTCCCAGGGCATGGCCACGGGAGGAATGAAGCATGCGGACCATTCTTCTGCTGGTGCTCAGCAACATATTCATGACCATCGCCTGGTACGGGCACCTCAAGCACAACCGGGACAGCCCGCTCTGGCTGGTGGTCCTCATCAGCTGGGGCATCGCCTTTTTTGAGTACTGCCTGATGGTTCCCGCCAACCGCTACGGGTACGGCCGGTTCAACCTGCCCCAGCTCAAGGTGATCCAGGAGGTGGTGACACTGCTTGTCTTTGGAGTGTTCACGGTGGTCTGGATGCGCGAACGGCTTTACCTCAACCACCTGTGGGCCGGACTCTGCCTGGTTGGCGCGGTGTTCTTCGCGTTCAGGCGTTAGGGGGACAGGAGCGCTTCGCCGGGGCTTGCTGGGTGCAATGAGAGGAATTACAGGGCAGCCCTGAGCGCGTTGATGGCCTCCGGCAATCCAGCCGGGTTGGTCCCGCCCCCCTGGGCGAGGTCCTTCTTTCCCCCGCCCCGGCCATTCAGGGCCGGGAGCATGGCCTTGAACAGGGCGCCGGCATCGTAGGGAAGGTCCGCCGAGACGGATACCAGGGCGGCCACCTTGTCCTCGGCGACCTTGGAGGCCAGCACGATGACCGCGCTGGAGTGCCGCGTGCGGACCTGGTCCATGAATTCCCGCAGGGCATTGCCCTCGAGACCCTCGATGACCGCCGTGACCAGGGTGACGCCCCTCACCTGTTCCGTCTGCTCGGCGCTCCCGCCGCCACCGGCGGCCTTCAGCTTGGCCTCCTTCAGTTCCCGCTCCAGCTGGGTGATGCGCTGGTCCTTGGTCACCAGGAGGTCGGGCAGGACTTCGCGGTTGGCATTGGCCCGCCTCGAGAGACCCTGGATCAGGGATTCATCGGCCTGCAGCAGTTCCAGGGCCATCTCGCCGGCCACGGCCTCGATGCGCCTGACCCCCGCGCTGACGGCCCCCTCGGAGGTGATCTTCACCACGCCGATCTCGCCCGTGTTCGGCACGTGCGTCCCGCCGCAGAGCTCCGTGGAGAAGCCGGGCACCTGGACCACCCGCACCACGTCGCCGTATTTCTCCCCGAAGAGGGCCATGGCACCGGAGGCGAGGGCCTCCTCGATGTCCATTTCGCGCACGGTGGTGTCCACGGACTTCAGGGCCTGCCGCGAGGCCAGCCGCTCGATCTCGGCGATCTGCGAAGGTTCCAGGGGGGCGAAGTGGGTGAAGTCGAAGCGCAGGTGGGAGGCATCCACCACGCTGCCCGCCTGTTTCACGTGGGTGCCGAGCACCTCCCGCAGGGCCGCATGCAGCAGGTGGGTGGCCGTGTGGTGGGCCCGGACCCGGCGTCGCCGGATGGGATGCACCAGGGCGTTGACGGCAGAATTCTCGTGCAGCGAACCGGTGATCACGACCTTGTGGAGGTGCCGCTTCTGGGCCGGAGCGGTGCAGTCCAGCACCTCGGCATGCCCCCCCTCGAAGCGGAGCTGGCCGGTATCGCCCACCTGGCCTCCGGAAAGGGCATAGAACGGCGTCCGGTCCAGCAGGACATACCCTTCACCCGTGAGCTGCTGCACCCTGCGGTGCTCCGCATCGAACAGGGCCACCACGTGGGCCTGCCCTTCGAGGTGGTCATAGCCCGTGAAACGGGTGGGCGGGAGGTCCGCCAGCACGGCCAAGTCACCGGCCAGACGCAGGTCGTGGGCCTTCATGGCGGCCCGGGCCCGGGTGCGCTGGGCGTTCAGTTCCCGCTGGAAGCCCGCCAGATCGGCCTCGATCCTGCGCTCCCTGCACCAGTCCTCTACCAGGTCCACCGGGAACCCGTAGGTGTCGTAGAGGCGGAAGATGTCAGAACCCGTTAGGACGCCCGTCGAAAGGTCGCTGGCCTCCAGGATCTTGAGGCCCGCCGACAGGGTGTGGCTGAACTGCTGTTCTTCCCGGTGCAGTGATTTCTGGATCCTGCCCATCTCGCCCAGCAACTCCGGGTACTGGTCGCCCATGGCCTGGAAGACCGCTGGCGCCAGGTCCGCGAAGAAAAGCCCCTCGATGCCGAGCTTCCGGCCGAACCGCAGGGCTCGGCGGATGATCTTGCGGAGCACGTAGCCGCGACCCTCGTTGCTGGGGACCACGCCGTCGAAGCACATGAAGGTCGCGGCACGGATGTGGTCGGCCACGACCTGGGAGGCGGTGCGGTTGGCGAGTTCGCGCCGCTCCTGGGGAGCCACGTTCGCCGCCTTCCAGATGGCCTCGAAGATGGGTTCGAACAGGTCGATCTCGTAGTTGGTGTCCACCCCCTGGAGGATGCTGGCGGTGCGCTCCAGGCCCATGCCCGTGTCGATGCTCGGCTTGGGCAGGGGGGTGAGGACGCCCTTCGTGTCCCGCTCGTACTGCATGAAGACCAGGTTCCAGATCTCCATGACCCGGTCGCCCTTGCCGTTGGGGGTGGCATCCCCGGGGAGGTGGTCGCCCCGGTCGAAGTGCATCTCCGAGCAGGGGCCGCAGGGACCTGTGTCACCCATCTGCCAGAAGTTGTCTGCCTTGCCGAAGCGCATGATGCGGTCGGGCCGCACACCGGCGGCTCTCCAGAGTTCCTCGGCTTCCGTATCGGCAGGGACGCCCTCGGAGCCCTCGAAGACGGTGACCCATAGCCTCGACGGATCCAGGCCCAGGCAGCCCTGGTCCACGGGGCCCGTCACGAACTCCCAGGCGAACCGGATGGCATCGGCCTTGAAGTAGTCGCCGAAGCTGAAGTTGCCGAGCATTTCGAAGAAGGTGTGGTGTCGCGCCGTAAAGCCCACCTGGTCCAGGTCGTTGTGCTTGCCACCGGCGCGCAGGCACTTCTGGCTGGTGGTGGCCCGGCTGTAGTCTCGGTTCTCCTTGCCCAGGAACACGTCCTTGAACTGGATCATGCCCGAGTTCGTCCACATCACCGTGGGGTCGTCGGCGGGTCCGATGACGGCACTGGAGGCCACCCGGCGATGTCCCTGGCGTTCGAAGTACTGGAGGAATCGCTGACGGAGTTCAGAGGTTTTCATGGGGATATCCGAAAAGATAAAGCGAACCACCAAGACACCAAGACACCAAGAAAAACCAAGCAGTTCTTGGTGTCTTGGTGCCTTGGTGGTGAATCAGTTAGTGCCTGAAGTGTCTCATGCCGGTGAAGAAGAGCCACACGCCGAGTTTCTGGGCGGCGGCGATGACCTCGCCATCCCGCAGGCTTCCGCCCGGCTCGACGAAGGCGGAAACCCCATGGCCCGCAGCCACCTCGAGGCCGTCGGGGAAGGGGAAGAACGCGTCGCTGCCTAGCACGGCGCCGCGGGCGCGGTCCCCGGCCTTGCGGCAGGCGATTTCGACCGAGTCCACCCGGCTCATCTGGCCAGCGCCGATGCCCACGGTGGCGCCGTCCTTCACCAGGACGATGGCGTTGGACTTCACGGCCTTGGCCACGCGCTGGGCCAGCATGAGGTCCTCGGCCCGGGGCTTGGCGCCGGGGCCGCTGGCCTTCACTTCCCAGTCCTCGAAGGGCATGAACGCATCATCGGCCCGCTGCACGAGATAGCCGCCCCCGATGGAGCGGGTGTCCAGGCCTTCCGCACTCTGGGGCCACTGGTCGGGAGTCTGCAGGATGCGGAGCTGCTTCTTGGCCGCGAACACCTCGAGGGCCTCCCCGGTGAAGGCAGGGGCCAGAATCACCTCCCAGAAATTCTGGGCCATGACCTGGGCCACCTCGACCCCGACCGGGCGGTTGAAGGCGACGATGCCGCCGAAGGCGCTGATGGGATCCCCGGCCTGGGCCCGCATGAAGGCTTCCAGCGCATGGGGTCCCTGGCCCACGCCGCAGGGGTTGTTGTGCTTTACGATGACGCAGGCCGGGGCCGGGAACTGCCAGACCAGGCGCGCCGCGGCATCCGCGTCCAGGAGGTTGTTGAAGCTCAGTTCCTTCCCCTGATGCTGCTGGCAGGAGGCCATGCCCTCGGCTTTGCGGCCGGGTTCCACGTAGAAGGCGGCGGGCTGGTGCGGGTTCTCTCCGTAACGCAACCCCTGTTTCTGCACGAGGTTGAGACAAAGGTGGTGGGGCAGGTCCTGGAGCTTCCTGGAGGCCAGCTCGCGCTCCATCCACCCTGAAATGGCGGCGTCGTAGGCCGCGGTGCGGCGGAAGGCCTCCAGGGCGCAGCGCCGGCGGTCCTCCAGGTTCCAGGTGCCGGCCTGGAGCTTTTCCAGGAACGGGCCGTACTGGGCCGGATCGGTGAGCACCGTGACCGAAGCGTGGTTCTTGGAGGCGCTGCGGATCATGCTCGGACCACCGATATCGATCTGTTCGATGGCCTCGGCGGCGGTGACGCCTTCCCGGGCGATGGTGGCTTCGAAGGGATAGAGGTTGATCACCACCAGGTCGATGGGGTCGATGCCCTGGGCCTTGGCGTCGGCCACGTGATCCGCCAAGTCCCGGCGGTATAGGAGACCCCCGTGGATGCGCGGGTGAAGGGTCTTCACCCGTCCATCGAAGCATTCCGGCGCGCCGGTGTAGGCCGCCACTTCCTGCGCCTCGAGCTTGGCCTCCTGCAGGGTGCGAAGGGTCCCGCCCGTGGCCAGGATCCGCCAGCCCTGGGCCAGCAGGCCCTCGGCCAAAGCGATGAGTCCCACCTTGTCGTACACCGAGATCAATGCCGTCGGCATGTCCGCCCCCTGAACCCTTGATTTTCCCACGGCTTGGGGCCTTTCGGAAGGGATGGATGTCCAGGTTTGGGTTTTCGGTGATCCTGGCCGACAAGCCTTGCAGGGCGGAGGTCGTCATGGATGTCCAGGTAGAGGTTCAGTTCACGGTCCAGCACACCCTGGAGCAGTTGAAGGCCGAGTTCGTGAAACGGGCCCACATCCCCGCCTGGAAGACGCCCGAGGACGGGGGCGCCCCGGACCTCTTCTTCGAGACCAAGGTGGTGAGCCTCACCCTCTCGTCGGAGAAGGACCGCCAGAACTGGTTCGTGTTCTCCCTGGAGGCCACGGGTGAGCTGCGGAAACGGGTGGACATCCCGAATGTGATCCCCGCCACAGTGAACCTGGATATCCCGGATCTGGAGGATTTCCTGGACTTCTGCCGGCGCTGCATGGTTGGGGCCGTCGGAAGGAGTTGAACCGGCCTCCTTTACCTAGAGGGCTGCAAGCCCCATCCTGGAAGCCCTGGAGTGGGCCCATGCCGACGATCAAGATCAACGACGTTGCACTGAGCGTGAACCCCGGCACGCTCGTGCTGGACGCCTGCCGCACGGTGGGCATCGACATCCCCCACTACTGCTATCACCCGGCCCTCACTCCCGTGGCCACCTGCCGCATGTGCCTGGTGGAAATCAAGGGCCAGCCGAAGCTGGCCACCAGTTGCACGACCACGGTGCCGCCGGCCCCGAAGGACAACCCGGAGGCCGTGGTGATGGAGGTCTTCACCAACACCCCCGCCGTGGCCGATGCCCGGGCCGGCGTGATGGAGTTCCTGCTCATCAACCACCCCCTCGATTGCCCCATCTGCGACCAGGCCGGCGAGTGCAAGCTTCAGGACTACTCCTACCACTATGGGAGCGGCGATTCCCGCATGGGCGAAGTGAAGCGGCGCTACCGGTACGAGGACCTGGGCGCCAAGATCGTCATCGACAAGAACCGCTGCATCCACTGCACCCGCTGCGTCCGGTTCACCCGCGAGATCAGCGGAGGCGGCGAACTGACGGTGGCCTCCCGCGGCTCGCGGCTGGAGGTCACGACCTATACGGGCAAGAGCATGGACCAGAATCCCTACGCCGGGAACGTGGTGGACCTCTGCCCGGTGGGAGCCCTCACGAGCCGTGATTTCCGCTTCCGCAAGCGGGTCTGGTACCTCAAGAGCGTGCCGTCCATCAGCCGCCACTCGGCGCTGGGCAGCCCCATCTGGATCGACCACGAGGGCAACAAGGTCTACCGTCTGCGGCCGCGCCCCCTGGAGGGCAAGGAGACCACCCACTTCATCAGCGACGAGGAGCGCTACGCCTACACCCACTACAACCGCGAGGAGCAGGCACCGGCAGCCCAGCTGAACGGCGCAGAGGCTTCCATGGACGAGATCCGGGAGGCCCTCCAGTCGGCCGGCCCGGTGGCGGTGATCGGCCAGGGGACCTTCGGCTGCGATGCGGCCCAGCGCCTCGGTGAGCTGGCCACCTCGACCGAGTTGCGCTACGGCAGCGGGGACAGGACCATCGCCGTGGTGCTCCCCAAGTACCAGACGAGCGCCGACGGCATCTTCAACCGCCGTGGCTTCATGGAACGCGGTTTCCGCTTCGGCGTCCTTGAGGAACTGCTGGGTAGGGTGACGCGGAGAGAGGTCAAGGCCGTGGTGCTGCTGCATGACGCGGGCTTCACCAGCGCCAAGGAAGCAGAACTCCTGGGACAAATCCTCAAGGCCGCCGCCTTCAGCCTGGCCATGGAAGTCCAGGGCTCGGAGCTAGGCCGGGCGGCCACCGCCTGGCTGCCCATCACGAGCTGTGCGGAGGAGAGCGACTTCATCGTGAACCACGACGGCGAGCTGCGGCGCTACCAGAAGGCCCTTCGGCCTCCCAAGGGGGTCCGCACCGTTCCTGCCTGGGTGAAGGACCTTTCCGCCGTTCCCGCAACCGTGTAGCCAAAGGGCCAGGCGGGCGCCCGATGGCGCCTGCCTGGTTTGGCGAACCCGTGTCTTACTTCTTCACGACCTTGGCTTCCTCGACGAGCATGCCGTAGCGGTAGCCTGAGCCGAAGTCTTTGTCCACGCGCACCACGCCCTTGGCGGTCACCACATCGCCCTTGGCGACCGTGTCCTGGCTGGTTACGGTGATGTCGTGGGTGCCGTTCGACGGGTCGCCGCTGCCGTCCTGCAGGTGGATCCAGTTCTTGCCCATGACGCCGGGGTTGTACTTCACCACCTTGCCGCGGATGCTGACGGACTTGTCCTTCAGGCCGGCCTTCTGGGCCCAGATCTCAGCCACGGTGTGGGCATCACCGCCAGCAGCCTTCTCGACCTTGTCGATGAGCACAGGGGCCGGGGCGGGGGCGCCCATGGGGGCGGCCGTCCCGGCCGCCGGGGCCGAGGCGGTGGGTGCTCCGGCAGCATCGGCCAGGGATCCGAAGAAGATCTCGGAGAAGGTGCGCTTCAGGGTCTTGGATTCGAAGTTGGTCATCAACATGGGATTGACCACCGTGACGTCGGTGCCCTTTTCGACTTTGGCCTCGGGCACCGCCGCCCAGACCTCGCCCCGGGCCGTCTGGAGCCGCAGGTAGCAGTAGGGGGAAGCCTCGATGCGCTCCAGGACTTTGCCGCTCAGGCCCGGGGCCTGGGCAGGGGCGCCCGGCATGCCGCCGGCCGTGGGCTGGGTGGGCGCGGCCACGACGGCATCGGATTTCTGGGAATGGCAGCCGAGGGTGGTCGCGAGGACGAGGAGAAGGGGTAAGGCGCCGCGCATGAAGGGAACTCCTTGGAGGTTGCCGGGATCGGACCGGGGCAGTCTGAGATTAAGGCAATCGCGCTATGACCGGGGACAAGGTGCGATCGTCGCGGGGCAGCAAGGCTTGGATGCGGACCGTTCAGGAGGCGTTCCGGGCCGGATCGTCCCAGAAGGGGTAGAAGCAGTACCACTGGCTGGGGTGGCGCCGGATCAGGGCTTCCAGTTCGGCCACATAGGTCCTCATCCCCGCCTCGATGGCCGCCAGGCGCAGTCCCCTCTTCCCAAGGATATGGACGGGCTTCCCGAAGCGGGCGTGAAACCGCCGTTCCTCGTCGCAAAAAAAGAAACTGGTGAGGATGGGCGCCCCGGTCATGGCCGCCAGCTCCCAGGGGCCCCTGGGGAAGGGCACCTCGCGTCCGAAGAAGGGCAGGGAGACCCCGTTCAGGCTGAAGTCCCGATCCCCCTGCATGCCCACCAGGGCACCCTCCCGCAGGAGCCGCACCAGGGGGAGGGTCGAGAAACCCACGCCGTCCACGGGGATGCCCACCACTCCCCCCTGGCTCCGCAGGCTTTCCCGGAGCCGTTCCACGGCCCCGAAGCGGTCGGGCTTGTAGACCGCATGGACCTTCAGGTTCCGGCCCCGCAGCAGCACGCCGCCCAGCTCGAAGTTTCCCGCATGGGCCGTGAGCAGGATGGCGCCCCGCCCTTCGGCGAGGGCTGAGTCGAGGTGCTCGACGCCCTCCAGGCTTGCGAACTGCGCGAGGGCCTCCTCGATGGGCCGCTGCCCGAAGTAGAAGAAATCCACCCAGGCCCTCGCATGCTGCCGCACCATGTCCCGCGCCGTCCGATCCACGAGGGGGTGCCCCGGACCCAAGCCCAGCACTTGTGCGGTGTTGCCCAGGATGGCTTGGAGGTACCTGGGCCGGAGCTCCATGAAGGCGTTGGCAATCTGGTCCGCGATGTCGTGGGCGCGCTCCCTCCGGGAAAAGGTGCGGGCGGCAAAATGGAACAAGGGAAACAGCGATCCGAACACGGCGCCGTAGAGGAGGCCCAGCAGCTTGGAGTCGGATTGCATGCGGTCCTGCATCAGCGCCACACGTTCTGATTGGGGTTCCGGTCGTCCATCTCCAGCCAGAGCCGCTGGAGGCTCTGCAGGCGCTCCGGGTAGGCCAGGTCCAGGCGGTCCAAGGTGCCTTCATCCTCGGCGTCGAAGGCCAGGGGGTCCTCCATCACCTCCTCCGGGAACTCCGGGAACACCTGGCCCAGCAGGGCCCGGTCGAAGCCGCGCACGCTGAGGCTGCGGATGCCCGGCGTATCCACCAGGGTGCCTCCGGAGTGGAGGGGCAGCCATCGGGCAGCGGTGGTGGTCTGCTTGCCGGTGCCGAACCGAGTGAGACCGCCGGTGCGCAGGGCCGCCTCCGGATGGAGGGCGTTCACCAGCGTGCTCTTGCCCACGCCGCTGTGGCCCAGCAGCACGACCACGCGCTCCTGCAGGAACCCGCGCAGGGGGTCGAGGCCCTCGCCCTTCAGGGCCGAGGTCTCATGGATCGGCACGCCCTGTTCCCGCAGGGGATCCAGCTCCGGGAGGGTGTCCTTCTTCGAGGCCCGGTCACGCTTGGTGACGAGCACCCGGAAGGTGAGGCCCGCATCGAGCGCGAGCACCTGGGCCCGCTCCAGGAGGCCGGGGCGCAGGGGAGGGTCCACCACCGCGGCGCAGATCCAGAGTTCGTCGGCGTTCGCGCAGATGAACTGCCAGGGTTCGCGGTCGTCGCCGCCTCCCCGCTTGAGCAGGGTCTTCCGCGGCATGACGGCCACCACCTGGGCCTCGGGGGATCCCCCGTCGCCTCGGACGGGCGGGGACGGCGGGAACTGGGGAGCCTCGGGTTCCAAGGGCACGGTTGAATAACGGACCCGGTCGCCGCAGACGAGGCGCACGCCCTTGAGCTTCCCCCCCAGGGTGGCCCGCATGACGCTGCGATCCGCCAGCTCCAGGTCCACCCACTGACTGTGCCGCTGGATGAGGGTCGCCTCAGGCAGGTGCATCCAGGCACTGGGGTCCGGGAGTCTCAGCAGTGCCTGGGCATCATGGGATTCGATGCCCGTCTCCAGGCGCTCGGCCTGCCGCTGACGCCGCTTGCTCTCCCCGCCCCGTTCCCGCGTGTAGGCCTCCCGGTGATCCAGGTCCTGGGCCTCCCGGCTCTGGCCGAGTCGGAACCTCCGCGGCATCAGCTGGTTTCCCCCGTCATGCGCGGCCCACGAAATCGCCGGTCTCGGTGCTGACCTTGACCTTCTCGCCTTCCTTGATGAAGAGAGGCACCTTGATCTCGATGCCGGTCTCCACCTTGGCGGGCTTGGTGACATTCCCGCTGGCGGTGTCGCCCCGGGCCCCGGGCTCTGTGTAGGTGATGGTGAGCTCGACCTGGCTGGGCAGCTGGAGGCCGATCGGATTGCCATTGAATTTCTGGATCTGGACGATGAGCCCCTCCGTGAGGTAGTCCAGGGCATCGCCCATGAGCCCAGGGCCCAGGGTGTGGGTCTCGTAGGTCTCCTGGTCCATGAAGTGGGATCCATCGCCATCGCTGTAGAGGTAGCTGGCGGGGGCGAGGGCAAGGTCGGGCTCCTTGAACTTGTCCCCGGCCTTGAAGGTCTTGTCGAAGACCGCACGGGTCAGCAGGTTCCGCATCTTGATGCGCACCAGGGTCTGGCCGCCGCGGGCCGTGGGGGTCGAGATCTCCACGTCCAGGCAGTGGAAGGGGGTGTCCTCGAGTTCGAAGAACATCTTGCGTTTGATCTCGATGGCTTCGAGGAGGGCGGCCATGGGAGCTCCGGATAGTCGAATTTTCCATTCTATCCCGTCTGCGGAGTGGGGTCTCCTGGTTAGAATTTCCTTTCCATGGCGGACCCAAGAACCATCGGCAGGTACCAGGTCCTGCGGCCCATCGGACAGGGCGGCATGGGGACCGTCTACCTGGCCGAAGATCCGCTGCTGAAACGGCGCGTGGCCATCAAGGTGGTTCGCGTCACGGGCACCGCCAGGCACCAGGCCATGCTCCGCTTCCGCCGGGAAGCAGAGATCAGCGCCCAGCTGAACCATCCGAACCTGGTCACGATCTTCGACGTCGGCGTGGAGGAGGACCTGGGGCCCTTCCTGGCCATGGAGTACGTGGAGGGGAAGAGCCTCGGCAAGCACATCAAGGAAAAGAGCCTCGACCAGGAGGCCGCCGCGCGGGTGCTGATCCAGGCCATGAGGGCCCTGAGGGCGGCCCACCGGCGGGCCATTGTCCACCGCGATGTGAAACCCGAGAACATCCTCCTGAGCGAGGAGGGCCGGGCCAAGCTCATGGATTTCGGCATCGCCCGCACCATGGGCCACATGAGCCTGAGCCCCGAGCGGCCCCTGGAGGAGCCGAGCACGCCCGAAAGCAGCGAGGCCGACTATGCGCAGACACTGGCTCTGCGGCTGACGGTGACCGGGGACTTCCTCGGATCCCCCGCCTATGCGCCGCCCGAAGTCCTGAAGGGAAGCGAGGGCACGCCGGCCTCGGATCGCTACAGTTTCGCCGCCACGGCCTTCGAGCTTCTGACGAACCAGCTGCCTCACCCCGGGGGCGGCCTCACGGAAATCATCATCCACATCCTCCAGGAGCCCATCGCCATTCCCCGGGATCTGCCCCCCCGCATGGCGGCGGTGTTCCAGCGGGCCCTGTCCGTGGATCCCGATGACCGCTACACGACCCTCCCCGAGTTCATGGAGGAACTGATCGATGCCCTGCCCGGGCCGGCTGGCATGCGCGCCCGCCTCTTTGCCTTCCTGGGGCAGGACGAGGATGGCAGCAGTGTGTCGACGGCGCGGTTCCGCATCCCCGCGAACCTCCTTCGCGAAGGCCAGGACGAGGGCAACTCGAACCCTTCGGAGGACCGGGCCCGGAAGAGCCAGCCCGTGAAGATCAGCCTGGCGGAGGATCCGGTCGAGTCCTACCTGGCCAACCGGAAGGCCTCGGCCGAGGCCGGTGCCGAGACCACGGACTGGCTGCGGATCCTCAAGTGGGTGGCCCTGCTCTTCCTGCTCCTCCAGCTGTTCTGGTGGATGGCACCCTACCTCGCGCAGCTCCAGGTGGGGTCCTGACAACCTAGGCGAAGGCCCGGATCAGGAGGAAGAGGCCGCCATTCCAACAGGCATGGACGAGCATGGGGGTGCGCAGGCTGCCGGAGTGGCGCATGGCGAGCCCCAGCACGAGGCCGAGGGTGCCGAGGACGGGAAGGCCGGCGGGTTGCAGATGGATGGCCCCGAAGATGAGGGCGGATCCAGCCAGCGCCAGCGCCGTGGGCAGGCGCCGGGCCAGCACGGGCAGCAGGAAGCCGCGGAACAGGAGTTCCTCGAAAAAGGGGGCAAGCCCCGCGACGGTCAGGAACATCAGGAGGCTCGGCCCCCAGCCGGACAGACCCCGCAGCAGATCCTGCAGATCCCGCTGGGGGCTCTGGTCCGGCGGCACGACCCAGGCGGAGGCCAGGGCCACCACCATGACCAGCAGCACGGCCAGGCTGAGGAAGGCCAAGCCCCAGCCGAGGTCCCGTCCGATCCGACCCGGGGCCACCCGCCGCCAGAGACTGTTGAAGCTGATCCCCTCGGCCCAGCAGAGCAGGGCAACACCCGCGGCGGCATGCAGGGCGTAGCTCAGGGGCCCCGCCAGCCACCTCAGTCCGGGCCTGGGCAGGAGCAGGAGGCCCGCCAGGTGGCTGGACAGGTAGAAGGTCAGGAACCAGCCCAGCAGGACCAGGGCCGCGGCCCGCCCGGACAGGGACCAGGCGGGCAGGGGCAGGAGGGGGGGGCGGCGCCGGGTCCCCACGAGGTAGACCCCCACGATGAGCCCCGCCGTGCCTGCGCCCAGGACCAGGAGGCCGAGGAGGCCGAGGCCAGCCAGACGGGTCATCAAAGCATTCCGGGCCCGGAGGCGGAGGGCTTCGCCCCTACCTTCCCGGTCCAGGAGACGGGCCTCCAGCAGGTCGGCGGCATAGCCCTTCCCCAGGCGCCTGCGGGTCTCCGCCAGGTCGGCGCCGCTGGGGGCAGGCCCCGCCGCGTAGGCGGCGAGGCAGACGCGGCGGAAGGCGGGGCCCCCTGGCCCCGCCGGGGTGGCCTGGTCGATCCAGGCCCTGGCCTCTCCGCCCTGGTCCAGTCCTTCGGCTTTCAGCACCGCCAGCAGGGCGTGATCCCAGGGTTCTTTCAGCTGGGATTCGGCCCTGGTCCAATCCGAGGTCCCGGTCCCCAGACCCGGGAGGAGGGACCGCCCCACGAGGGCGACCTCCGCCAGCCGCCCCTGGAGGCTGACCTGCTCGGCCGGGCGCCTGGAGGCCTCCCGGCGGGCGGACAGGGTGGACCCTGCCACCATGAGGGCCAGGATGGCCAGCAGGGTGATGAGGGGATCGGCCCAGCTTCGGTGGGGCTTCCAGGGTGGACCGAGGGCTTCGGATTCGGACATGAATCCAGGCTAAGGGGCGGGAACGAAATAAGCGATGGCCCTGATTATTCCGTTCCAACCCCTAGGCGAACGGAAGGCGCCCGGTCCGCCGGAACCGCCAGGTGGACCAGATGAGGAAGGTCCGATGGGCCAGGGCGGGAAAGCCGGGCAGGCCGAAGAGCAGCCACAGCCACCACCAGCCTGGAAGGCGGCGGGCGATGGGGCGCAGGAGGTCTGCCCCGGCGCGGACTTCCCGGCTGCCCAGGTCCAGGCCATGGACCTCCTTTTCCACCGGCCTGCCGGCCAGTTCGGGCGCCAGGGCCAGCAGGTCCGGGTCCCGCACCGAGAGGATGAGCAGCAGCCCCAGGCGGTCGTGTCGCGCCAGACCGAGGGCGAGGCGGCAGCAGCGGGTGCAGGCGGGATCGTAGGCGAGCAGGAGCGGCGTGGCCATCGGGCGCATGATGCCACAGGTTCCGGGTATGTTGGGTGGGTCGGAGGCCCCATGCCCTTCTCCCATCCCATCGAAGTGCGCTTCAACGACCTGGACGCCATGGGTCATGTGAACAATGCCGTGGTCATCAGCTACATGGAGCAGGGCCGCTTCCAGTGGTGGCGCAGCTTCCTCGGAGGGAGGCGGTTCCAGGAGGAAGGCTTCCTCATCGCCAGGGTGGAAGTGGACTACCGCACGCCGATCCTCCTGGGTGACGACGTGCGGGTGGAACTGCACTGCACCAAGGTGGGCAACAGCTCCTTCGAGCTGAGCTACCGCCTGACCAAGGGGCTGGAGGGAGACGTATACGCGGAAGGGAAGACCGTCCAGGTGATGCTCGATTTCGCCGCCCACCGGCCCAAGCCCCTGTCCTTGGCCACGCGCGCCTGGCTGGAAGCCCAGGTCTGATGCTACTCGGCACCGCCGTCTGGGCCGAGGGTCCCGTGGAGCGGCGCGCGCTGGTGGCAAGGCTCGCCTCCGGCCGCCTGGCGGACCTGAACCGCATCGAGGCGATCCGCCTGCGCAAGCTGGGCGAAGGGGATCCGGAGCGGCTGGCCGAGGCCCTGGTTCCTCCGAGCCTGCGCCGGGTGCTGGAGGGCGGGGCCCGGGCCTTTGCCCGGGTCCGGCAGACCCTGGCCTACGCCGAGAAATGGGATCGGCGCGGCACCCTGCCGGGGACCCTTGCACCGGGCCTGGAATCTGCGGATCTGCTCCCCTGCCTGCCCCGGCCGGCCTCATTGCGCCGGTTGGACGGCCTGAGCCTCGACCGCCTCACCGTGCGGGGACCCGGGGCCGAGCTGTCGGCGCCGCCCCTGCCGGGCCTGGCGGCCCTGGGCCTGGCCGGGGGCAGCCTGGCCGGGTACTGCCTGGCCCTGGAGGACGGCGGGGGTGCCGTCCTGGGTGCCTGGATGACCGATGAATGGCCCCGGGGCCACCTGGAATTGAGGGCCGGGGCCGCCCGGCGGAGCATGCCGCTCAAGGTCTGGGAGGGGCTCGAGCTGCCCCGGCTGCGCCCAGGCGAGGTGCTGCTGCTGCCTCCGGCGAAACTGAGACCCCTGCCGGGCCTGGCGGCGGGGGCCGAGGTGCACCTCGGTGCCGGCTTCGACGAGCTGCACCTGAGGCTGGGGCCCGAGGGCGTCCATCCCACCGTCCAGTGATCAGCCCCGCATCATCTCCGCGATGAGGAAGGCCATCTCCAGACTCTGGGTGCCGTTGAGCCGGGGATCGCAGCCGGTCTCGTAGGCCTTGAGGAGGTCGGCCTCGGACAGGGCCTCGGTGCCGCCGGTGCACTCGGTGACCGCCTCGCCCGTGAGCTCGATGTGGACGCCTCCCAGGTGGGAGCCGTGGGCCCGGTGGAGCTGGAAGGCCTGCCGCAGCTCCGAGAGGATGGCGCCGAAGTCACGCGTCTTGAGGCCGGAGGCGCTTTCCGTGCCGTTGCCGTGCATGGGGTCGCAGCTCCAGAGCACCGGATGGCCCGTGGCCTGGACGGCCTTCAGCAGCGGTGGCAGGGCCCCCTGGATCTTGGTGGCGCCGAAGCGCGAGATGAGGGTGACCCGGCCTGGCTCGCGCTCCGGATCGAGCCGGCCGAGGAGGTCCACCAGGTGCTCCGGGGTGGCGCTGGGGCCCACCTTCACGCCGATGGGGTTGCGGATCCCCCGGAGGTACTCGAGGTGGGCCCCGTCCAGCTGCCGGGTGCGCTCGCCCACCCAGAGGGTGTGGGCCCCCAGGTTGTAGTAGCTGCCCTCCTCGCCGATCCAGCGGGTGAGCGCCTCTTCGTAGGGCAGGAGCAGGGCCTCGTGGCTGGTGAAGAAGTCGATGCGCTCCAGCACGTCCCGCTGGACTCCCCCCAGAGCTTCGAGGAAATCCAGGGATTCCCGCACCTGGTCCAGGGTTCGGCGGTAGGCGGGCACCTCGCCCGTCCCGCCCGGAAGCTCCCAGCGTTCGGGATGGTGCAGGTCCGCGAAGCCCCCGGCGGTGAGGGCCCGCAGGTGGTTCAGGGTGGCGGCCGCATGGAAGTAGGCCTCCAGCATGCGGCCCGGATCGGGCCGGCGAAGGGCCTCATCCGGTTCCAGGCCATTGATGAGGTCGCCCCGGTAGCTGGGCAGCTCCCGTCCATGCACGGTTTCCGTGGGCTTGCTGCGGGGCTTGGCGAACTGGCCGGCGATGCGGCCCACGCGGACCACGGGCCTGCGGCCCCCGTGGGTGAGGGCCACGGACATCTGGAGCAGCACCCGGAGCTTGCCCTCGATGGATTCGGGGGTGCAGTCCTTGAACTGTTCGGCACAGTCGCCCCCCTGGAGCAAGAACCGGCGGCCAGCGGCGGCCTCGGCCAGGAGCCCCCGGAGGCGCACCACCTCCTCGGGGACCACCAGGGGTGGCATGCGGCGGAGCCGGGCGAGGACGCCCTCCAGTTCCGAGGGGTCGTCGTACACCGGCTGCTGTTGGGCCGGAAAGCGCTGCCAGCTGTGGGGATTCCAGGATGCCATCCCCCCATTCTGGACTGGTTTCGGCGCCAGAGGACGCGCGGAAAGGTGGTCGCCGGGGCGGCCGGCCTGGGTCAGCCCAGGGCCAGCATGCGTTCGAGCGGTTTCAGGGCCTGGACCCTGAGGTTCTCATCCATGGTGATCTCGGGCTTCAGGTCCCGCAGGCAGAGGTAGAGCTTCTCGAGGGTGTTCAGCTTCATGTAGGGGCAGAGGCTGCAGTTGCAGCCGCTGTCGGCCGGGGCCGGGATCAGCTCGGCTCCCGGCCGCCGCTGGCGCATCTGGTGGAGGATGCCCGCCTCGGTCGCCACGATGAAGGCCGTGGCGCTGTCCTTGGCCACGAAGTTGAGCAGGGCCGCCGTGGACCCTACGAAATCCGCCAGCTGGCTCACGGTGGCGTCACATTCGGGATGCGCGATGAGCTTGGCTTCGGGGTGTTGGGCCTTCAGGGCGGCCAGGCGCTTGGCCGTGAACTGCTCGTGGACGATGCAGAAGCCCGGGAACAGCACCATGTCCCGGCCGGTCTGCTTCATGACCCACTTCCCCAGGTGGCGGTCCGGCGCGAAGACGATCTTCCGGTTCTTCGGCAGGCTTTCCACCACGCGCACGGCGTTGCTGCTGGTGCAGATGACCGTGCTGAGCGCCTTCACGCCGGCCGAGCAGTTGATGTAGCTCACCACGTCATGATCCGGGTACTGCTCCAGCCACTGGGCGAAGTGGTCCGCCGGGCAGCGGTCCGCCAGGCTGCAGCCGGCATCCATGTCGGGGATCACCACGGTCTTCATTGGATTCAGGATCTTGGCGGTCTCGGCCATGAAATGGACGCCACAGAAGCAGATGACCTCGGCGTCGGCCCTGGCCGCCTGCTGGCTGAGCTGGAGGCTGTCGCCCACGAAGTCCGCCAGGTCCTGGATCTCCGGTTCCTGGTAGTAGTGGGCCAGGAGGATGGCCCTCCGTTCGGCCTTCAGGCGCCGGATCTCCGCGGGCAGGTCCAGCCCATGGGGGATGCTGTCGAGGTCGGGGACGTAGGGGGCGTTCAGGTCCATGCTTCGATTCTATCCCTTGTCCAGAAATCGACGGATTCGGAGTCCAGGATCCGGATGGTCGAACACTTCAGAGAAGATGGCCCGTTCCCAGGCCAGGGCCGCTCCCCGCGTCAGACTCCGCTGCTGATCCTGGAGATCGCGGAGCATGTTAAGAGCGCGTAAAGATGCATGAAATGCTGTTGCCACAACCGGGATTCCGCTATCCTGGGGGCGGATCGCAGGGTCCAAGCGGATGTGGAAATCCGATGCCCGCCCCCCGGGGGCGGACATCGGTCCAGGTCTAGGCGGATTCATACCTATTTCATCCTATATCGGGGGGGTACATGGGCAAGACGGCTCAGGCGCCAGACACTTCCAGCATCTCACGGCTGGACCAGATCAAGATCAGCCAGTATTTCGGCTGCAATACGTTCAGTGAGCGCACCATGCACGAGCGGCTGCAGCGGGATGTCTACAAGGCCTACCGCCAGGCGCTCAAGCGCGGCGAGGCCCTGTCGCCGGAAGTGGCCAAGAGCGTGGCGATCGCCATGAAGGAGTGGGCCCTGGAGCAGGGCTGCACCCACTTCACCCACTGGTTCCTGCCCATGACCGGCGCCACGGCCGAGAAGCACGATGCCTTCATCGCCTGGGATGAACCCGGCACGGTCATCGAGCGCTTCAGCGGCGGCCAGCTCATCCAGGGCGAACCCGACGCCAGTTCCTTCCCCAGCGGGGGGCTCCGGGCCACCTTCGAAGCCCGGGGCTACACCGCCTGGGATCCAGCCAGCCCGGCCTTCATCATGGAAGGCCCCATCGGCAAGACCCTCTGCATCCCCACGGCCTTCATCGGCTACCACGGCGAGGCGCTGGACCACAAGGTGCCCCTGCTCCGGTCCATGGACGTGGTGTCCGCCAGCGCCAGGAAGGCCCTGAAGTTCTTCGGCGTGGAAGCCGGTTCCGTGGTGGCCCAGTGCGGTCCGGAGCAGGAATACTTCGCCGTGGACCTGGACCTGGCCCGGCAGCGGCCCGACCTGCTCTTCGCGAACCGCACCCTCCAGGGCGCCAAGCCCCCCAAGGGCCAGGAGCTCGAGGACCACTACTTCGGCAGCATCAAGGAGCGGGTCCTGGGCTTCATGCAGGAGGTCGAGCTGGAGTGCTTCAAGCTCGGCATTCCCGCCAAGACCCGCCACAACGAGGTGGCCCCCAACCAGTTCGAGATCGCCCCGATCTATGAGGCCGCCAACCTGGCGAGCGACCACAACCAGCTGCTGATGGAGATCCTGAAGGCCGTGGGCGAGCGGCACGGCCTGGCCGTCCTGCTCCACGAGAAGCCCTTCGCGGGCATCAACGGCAGCGGAAAGCACGTGAACTGGAGCCTCGCCACGGACGAGGGCCAGAACCTGCTGGAGCCCGGCCACACGCCCGAGGAGAACCTGCAGTTCCTCTACTTCCTCAGCGCCACCCTGAAGGCCATCCACACCCACGGCGGCCTCCTGCGGGCCTCCATCGCCTTCGCCGGCAACGACCACCGCCTGGGCGCCAACGAAGCGCCCCCCGCCATCATGTCGGCCTTCCTCGGGGCCCAGCTGAACCACATTCTGGATGCCATCGAAAAGGGTGATGCCGCCGATGCTTCTGTCCAGAAGATCATCGATCTGGGCATCGGCAACCTGCCGCGCATCGAGAAGGACGCCACGGACCGCAACCGCACCAGCCCCTTCGCCTTCACGGGCAACAAGTTCGAGTTCCGGGCCGTGGGCTCCAGCCAGCCCATCGCCCTGCCCCTGACGGTGATCAATGCCGCCGTGGCGGAGGCCATCGATGGCTTGAATGCCAAGCTGGAGGCCGAGCTCAAGGCCGGCAAGGAGCACAAGGTCGCCGTCATGGCCGTGGTCAAGCAGGCCATCATCGAGACCAAGGCCATCCGCTTCGAGGGCAATGGCTACTCCGAGGAATGGAAGCAGGAGGCCGAACGCCGCGGCCTGCCCCACGCCAAGGACACGGTGAGCGCCCTCCACATCTGGGAACAGCCCGCGGTCAAGGCCGTGCTCGCCAAGCCTGGCATCCTCTCCGAGGGTGAGCAGGAATCCCGCCTGCACATCCGCCACGAGGAGTACCAGAAGGTCATCAACATCGAGACCCAGGTCCTGCGCCAGATCGCCGAGACCCAGATCCTGCCCTGCGTCACCGCCGACCTCGGGGCGCGCGCCGAAAGCCTCGGCAAGCTCGCGGCCGCCGGCATCGCGGTTCCGGAGACGCTCAAGGTCGCCCTGCAGACCCAGGCCACCCTCGCGGGCGAAGCCCAGGCCCGCCTGTCGGCCATGAAGGAGGCCCTGGCGGCCGCGGAGGCCCTCGAGGACCTCCACGCCCGCACCGCGGCCTTCGGCAACCAGGTCAACCAGGCCAAGCACGCCCTCCGCGAGACCCTCGACGCCCTCGAAGAGGCCTGCGACGCCGATCTCTGGCCCCTGCCCAAGTACTGGCAGCTGCTGGCCCCCCTGGTCTAGAGCCAGACTTCCCATGAGAACGGGCCGCGCAAGCGGCCCGTTCCCCGTCCAGGTGGGCGTCTACCGGCCGAACCGGAACACCGCACTGACCTGGACCCAGGTGGCCGTGTCGAAACCGAAACCGTTGCTCCCGTTCTGGTCTACGAAGATCTGGTTGAGGGTGCCCTCCAGGGAGAACAGCTTGTTGAAGGTGTAGCCGCCACCGCCACGGATGCCGAGCTTGCCGCTCTGACTGGTGCTGTAGTAGGTCGAGTCGTTCTTGATGCTGTTGATGGAGGCCCCGGCGATGGAGTACCAGCCCTGGCGGGGGTTCTGGAAGTGGTAGACCCAGTCCGCCCCCACCTGCAGGATCTTAAAGTCGTTCTGGATGGTAAAGAAACCGTTGGCCCAATCGGAGCCCGGGAGGTCGTGGTAGCTCAACTGGGCCCTGACCTCATGGTGCGGCGTGAGGGTGAAATCCAGGTGCCCGCCCACATGGGTGCCGAAGAACTGGTTGGTCCCGCTGCCGGACTTGTCCTGGAGGTCCCCCACGGGGAGGGACAGGCCCGTGAAGACACCGCCGTTGATGTCCTGGGCGGAAAGGGTCATGCCCATCAGGGCGAGGAAGGCAGCACACATGCGACGCATGACATCTCCTGCTGGAAGGGCCCCGGGCGGGCCGCTGGCCGAAGTCTACCCAAGACTCGTCAACGGCGCAGCAGTCGAGGCGGCTACCCCTCGCGGGATTCCAGGGTGACGCCCCGCCCCGTGCGGATCCGCTCCTCGATGCGGGAGGTGCTGTGGCCGGGCAGAAAGGGGATGAGGACCAGCCGGCCGCCCCGGCCCTCCACGAGCTCGCGCCCCACCACGAGCTCCGGCGTGTAGTCGCCCCCCTTCACCAGCACATCGGGCTGGAGGGCGCGGATGAGCTCCTGCGGGGTGTCCTCGTCGAAGCGAATGACCGCGTCCACGCTGCGGAGGCCCAGCAGGACGGCGGCCCGGGCGGCCTCGTCCTGGAGGGGACGGCCAGTCCCCTTCAGCCTCGCCACCGAGGCGTCGCTGTTGAGGCCCACCACCAGGAAATCGCCCAGGGCACGGGCATCGGCCAGGTACTGGACATGGCCGGGGTGGATCAGGTCGAAGCAGCCGTTGGTGAAGCAGAGGGTCTTGGGCCGGGGGATGGCGGCGAGAAAGGCTTCAGGGCTCTGGAAGAAACGGATCGGTGACGGCATCGAAGTACCTGGATAAACTCATCGGTTCAGGGACGATTCCCGGGAGAAGTCTGCCATGCCCCTCTATGAATACCGTTGCGAAGCTTGCGGCCAGCCCGAAGAAAAGCTGGAAAGCCTCTCGGCTCCGGAGGTCCACGCCTGCGGGGCCTGCGGTGCAGCCCAGGGCATGAAGCGGCAGGTCTCCGTGGCCGCGTTCACCCTGGCCGGTGGCGGCTGGTACAAGGGCGCGGCCTCCGAACCTGCAGCCCCGACCGCGAAGGCCGAGGCCCCAAAGAGCGGCCACGGCTGTGCGGCGGGCGGCTGCGGCTGCCCCCTCGCCGGGTGAAGCCCGGGGGGGCCTCTGGTTCAAGTCACACTTGATGCGTTGACTTTCCGGGCCATTCCGATAGCCTAGATGGTTCCGGCCCTGTGGGTCGGCGCAGGATTTTCATCTGTCTGACGTTCCCCGATGCCTCTCGTTTTGGCGGAACCTCTCGGACCCAGGCCCGGAAAACCCGGTGCCTTCCTTGGAGGATGGTGTGCCTACCATCAATCAGCTGATCCGCCACGGGCGGAAGACCTTCCAGAACAAGACCAAGAGCCCCGCGCTCGACGCCTGCCCCCAGAAGCGCGGCGTGTGCACCCGCGTGTTCACCACCACCCCGAAGAAGCCGAACTCGGCCCTTCGCAAGGTGGCCCGCGTGCGCCTCACCAACGGCATCGAGTGCACGACCTACATCCCCGGCGTGGGCCACAACCTGCAGGAGCACAGCATCGTGCTCATCCGCGGCGGCCGCGTGAAGGACCTGCCGGGCGTGCGCTACCACGTGGTGCGCGGCACCCTGGACGCCACCGGCGTCGCGGGCCGCAACCAGTCGCGTTCCAAGTACGGCGCCAAGCGCCCCAAGGCTGGCGCCGCGCCGGCCAAGAAGAAGTAGGGGAGGTAGACCATGGCCCGCCGTTCCGCACCCGCCAAGCGCGAGATCCTTCCGGATCCCGTCTACAACAGCCTCACCGTCTCCAAGTTCGTGAACATCCTCATGGAGCGCGGGAAGAAGGCCACCGCCGAGCGCATCCTCTACGGTGCACTGGAGATCGTCGCCAAAAAGTCCGGCGAGGAGGCCCTCGAGGCCTTCCAGAAGGCCCTGAACAACATCAAGCCCTCGGTGGAAGTCAAGTCCCGCCGCGTGGGTGGCGCCACCTACCAGGTGCCCGTGGAGGTTCCCCAGAACCGCCGCCAGTCCCTGGCCATGCGCTGGCTGAAGACCTACTCCGCCTCCCGCGGCGAGCGCACCATGCGCGACAAGCTGGCCGGCGAGATCCTGGATGCCATGAACTTCCGCGGCGCCGCCATCAAGAAGAAGGACGACGTCCACAAGATGGCCGAAGCCAACAAGGCCTTCGCGCACTTCCGCTGGTAATGGCCCGTCCGACCGGAAGGAGCCGCCGGCCTGGCGGCTCCTTCCGCGAAGGTCTTTGAAGCACCCCCGATTCAGATTCCGTTTCGACCCTTTCAGGAGGCCGCCGTGGCCCGTCAGACCCCCCTCGAGCGCTACCGGAACATCGGCATCATGGCGCACATCGATGCCGGCAAGACCACCACGACGGAGCGCATCCTCTACTACACCGGCAAGATCCACAAGATCGGCGAGGTGCATGAAGGGGCCGCCACCACCGACTGGATGGTGCAGGAGCAGGAGCGGGGCATCACCATCACCTCCGCCGCCATCACCGCCGCCTGGATTCCCCAGACGGGCCAGCTGAAGGGCGTCGAGCACCGCATCAACATCATCGACACCCCCGGCCACGTGGACTTCACGGCCGAGGTGGAGCGCTCCCTGCGCGTGCTGGACGGGGCCTGTGCCGTGTTCTGCGCGGTGGGCGGCGTCGAGCCCCAGTCCGAGACCGTGTGGCGCCAGGCCGACAAGTACGGCGTGCCCCGCATGGCCTTCGTGAACAAGATGGACCGTCCCGGCGCGGACTTCTTCCGCGTGGTCGAGATGATGAAGACCCGCCTGAAGGCCCGCCCCATGCCCATCCAGATCCCCATCGGGGCCGAGGAGAACTTCAAGGGTGTGGTGGATCTGGTGATGATGAAGGCCCTGACCTTCGACGAGGGCGACAAGGGCTTCAAGGTCATCTACGGCGAGATTCCCGCCGAGCTTGTCGACACGGCCAAGGAGTGGCGCGAGAAGATGATCGAGATGGTCGCCGAGTCCGAGGACGCCCTCATGGACAAGTACCTAGGCGGCGAGGAGCTGACCGAGGACGAGATCCGCACGGGCATCCGTACCGGGTGCATCAAGCTTCTGTTCACGCCGATGATGTGCGGCTCCGCCTTCAAGAACAAGGGCGTCCAGCCCATGCTCGACGCGGTGGTGAGCTACATGCCCTCGCCCCTGGACATCGCCGCCATCAAGGGCGTCGACTCCGATGGGAACGAGGTCGTCCGCCGGGCCGACGACAAGGAACCCTTCGCCGCCCTGATCTTCAAGATCATGGCCGACCCCTTCGTGGGTTCGCTTGCCTTCATCAGGGTCTACTCTGGTGTCCTGGCCGCTGGCTCCGGGGTGCTCAACGCCGCCAAGGGGCGCCGCGAGCGGATCGGCCGCCTGCTGCAGATGCACGCCAACAAGCGCGAGGACATCGAGGAGGTCCGTACCGGCGACATCGGCGCCGCCGTGGGCCTCAAGGACGTGCTCACCGGCCAGACCATCTGCGACGAGAACCACCCCGTGATCCTCGAGTCCATGGACTTCCCGGATCCCGTGATCCAGGTGGCCATCGAGCCCAAGACCAAGGCCGACCAGGAGAAGATGGGCGTGGCCCTGAGCCGGCTGGCCCAGGAGGATCCCACCTTCAAGGTCAAGTCCGACCCCGAGACCAACCAGACCATCATCGCCGGCATGGGCGAGCTGCACCTTGAGATCATCGTCGACCGCATGATGCGCGAGTTCAAGGTCGAGGCCAACGTGGGCAAGCCCATGGTGGCTTACCGCGAGACCATCCGGAAGCGCGTGGACGCCGAGGGCAAGTTCGTCCGCCAGTCCGGTGGCCGCGGCCAGTACGGCCACGTGAGGATGTACGTCGAACCCAACGAGGCCGGCAAGGGCTACGAGTTCATCAACGACATCAAGGGCGGCGTGATCCCCAAGGAGTACATCAAGCCCATCGACCAGGGCATCCAGGAGGCCATGCAGTCCGGCGTCCTGGCGGGCTACCCCTGCGTCGACATCAAGATCACCATCTACGACGGCAGCTACCACGATGTGGACTCCAACGAGATGGCGTTCAAGATCGCGGGCTCCATGGGCTTCAAGGCCGGCTGCGAGAAGGCCTCCCCCGTGATCCTCGAACCCATCATGGCCGTCGAGGTCGTGGTCCCCGAGGACTACATGGGCGACGTCATCGGCAACCTGAACAGCCGCCGGGGCCGCATCGAGAACATGGAGGACCGGGCCGGGGTCAAGGTGGTCACCGCCAAGGTGCCCCTGGCCGAGATGTTCGCCTACTCCACCACGCTGCGCGGCATGACCCAGGGCCGCGGCAACTACACCATGCAGTTCTCGCACTACGAAGAGGCACCCCGGAACGTGGCCGAAGAGATCGTGGCCAAAGTAAAGGGCGCTAAGTAATTAGCTTTACCGCATTGCCGTTATACCCGCTGTTCGAGCCCCTCTAGGGGTGAGGCCGTCCCCCGAACCGAAAGGTTGCCGGGCCTCCTGATCCACCGCTTCCTCCTCCGGGAGGTCGTGCGTTCTCTCAAATAGCCGTTGATTTTCCAGCGGCTTTTGTTATGCTGATCAGCCCTGTCCCTGTCGTTGGGACGGATTTACTTGGGCGGTCAGCGCCCCACGTCTATGGACGGTCACCGTCCCAATGGAGTGAGCATGAAAGACAACATCCGCATCCGTTTGCGTGCCTTCGACCACCGTCTGCTCGACCAGAGCACCCGTGAGATCGTGGACACCGCGAAGCGCACGGGCGCTTCGGTGGCTGGGCCCATCCCCCTCCCCACCCGGACGAACAAGTACACGGTCAACCGTTCCCCCCACGTGGACAAGAAGAGCCGGGACCAGTTCGAGATCCGCACGCACAAGCGGCTCCTCGACATCCTGAACCCGACCCAGAACACCGTGGACACCCTCATGCGCCTCGATCTGCCCGCTGGCGTCGACGTGGAGATCAAGGTCTTCAGTCGCCAGGGCAACCGGTAGAAGGGGAGAGACACATGTCCAAAGGAATCATCGGAAAGAAGCTGGGGATGACCCAGATCTTCAATGAGCAGGGCCAGGTCGTCCCCGTGACGGTCATCCAGGCCGGTCCCTGCGTGGTCGTGCTCCGCAAGACCGCCGCCAAGGACGGCTACGAGGCCGTGCAGATCGGCTTCGTGGATCCCAGCGGCGGCAAGCGCGCCTCCAAGGCCGAGAAGGGCCACTGCGAGAAGCAGGGCGTCGCCCCGGTCCGCGTGCTCCGTGAGATCAAGGTGGACGCGGCTGACGAGTCCAAGGCGGGCGACAGCGTCCTGGCCTCGGCCTTCGAGGCCAAGACCAAGGTGAACGTCACCGGCATCAGCAAGGGCAAGGGTTTCGCCGGCGTCATCAAGCGGCACCACTTCGCCGGCGGCCGCGCGACCCACGGCTCCATGTTCCACCGCGCCCCCGGCTCCATCGGCCAGTCCAGCTACCCCAGCCGAGTGTTCCCTGGGATGAAGATGGCCGGCCACATGGGCGACGCCCAGGTGACCGTGCGCAACCTGGAAATCGCCAAGGTGGATGTCGAGAACAACCTGCTGCTCATCAAGGGCGCCGTCCCCGGCCCCAAGGGTGGGTACATCGTCATCAAGCAGGAGGCCTAAGATGGCAGCGTTCCAGCATCCCGTCGTCAACCTCGAGAACAAGCCCGCGGGCACCGTCGACCTGCTGGCCGAGGTCTTCAAGCTCGAAGACCTGAACCAGCACCTCATCTGGGAGGCGGTCCGCCACTTCCTGGCCAAGCGTCGCGCGGGCACCGCCAAGACCAAGGACAAGTGGGAAGTCAGCGGCTCCGGCAAGAAGCTCTGGAAGCAGAAGGGCACCGGCCGCGCCCGCGTGGGCTCCATCCGCAGCCCCCTGTGGAAGGGCGGCGGCACCACCCACGGTCCGCACCCCCGCTCCTACGATTACGCCTTCCCCAAGAAGGCCCGCCGCGCCGCCCTGCGCAACGCGCTGTCCGCCAAGCTGGCCAGCGGCCAGATGGTGGTGGTCGAGAACTGGGACGTGGCCTCCCACAAGACCAAGGCTCTCGTCCAGACCCTGGGCAAGCTCGGCATCACCGGTTCCGCCCTCCTGGTGGGCACCGAGTCCAGCGAGAAGCTCACGCTGGCCGCCGGCAACAACCCGAAGCTGCAGACCGTCGAGAGCCTGGGCGTCAACGTCTATGAGCTCCTCAAGTACGACCAGGTGATCTTCTCCAAGGAAGCCGTCCTGGCCCTCCAGGAGGTGGTGAAGCCATGACCAAGATCTTCGACGTGATCCGCAAGCCCCTCCTCACCGAGAAGGGCCAGCTCCTCCGGGAGAAGAACATCCAGGTGTTCGAGGTGGCCACTTGGGCCACCAAGCACCAAATCAAGGAAGCTGTGGAGCTCCTGCTCCAGTCCAAGGTGAAGGCCATCCGCACCGTGCGGATCCCCAGCCGGACCAAGCGCCTGGGCCGCTTCGTGGGGACCTCCAACCCCCGCAAGAAGGCCTATGTCGAACTCGCCGAGGGCGCTCCCGCGTCCGAGTAGGCGAATCCCATGGCGGACGGAAAAGCTTTGCCCACTATCGCCCGCCCCTTTCAACCCTGAGGCAAGAGGACAACCATGAGCATCAAGCAGCTCAAGCCCACGACCCCCGGTCAGCGCGGCATGTCCAAGTTCGGCTTCGAGGAAATCACTACGGACACGCCTGAGCGTTCGCTGATTGCCAAGAGGAACCGCACTGGAGGCCGCTCCAACACCGGCCGGATCACCACCCGCCACATCGGCGGTGGCCACAAGCGCCAGTACCGCATCATCGACTTCAAGCGCAACAAGCTCGAAGTGCCGGCCAAGGTCGCGACCATCGAGTACGATCCCAACCGCACCGCCCGCATAGCCCTGCTGGTCTATTCCGACGGCGAAAAGCGCTACATCCTGGCCCCCGACGGCCTGGAAGTGGGGCGCACCGTGGTGGCCGGCAAGAACGCCGACATCCTGGTGGGCAACGCGCTCCCCCTGCGGAACATCCCGATCGGCAACACGGTCCACAACATCGAGATGAAGCCCGGCAAGGGCGGCCAGATCGCCCGAGCTGCCGGCACCTTCGCCCAGCTCGTGGCCAAGGAAGACGACTACGCCCAGCTCCGCATGCCTTCCGGCGAGATCCGCAAGATCCACCTGGACTGCTACGCGACCATCGGCACCGTCGGCAACCTTCAGCACGAGAACATCCAGATCGGCAAGGCCGGCCGCACCCGCTGGAAGGGCATCCGCCCGACCGTCCGCGGCGTGGTCATGAACCCCGTCGACCACCCCCATGGTGGTGGCGAGGGGCGCACCTCCGGTGGCCGTCACCCCGTGACGCCCTGGGGCCAGCCGACCCGAGGCTACAAGACCCGTGGCAACCGTCGCACGGACAAGTTCATCGTCAAGCGGATCAACTAGGAGACACGACAATGGCACGATCCCTGAAAAAAGGCCCGTTCATTGACGCCCACCTCCAGAAGAAGGTGGAAGTCGCTTCGGCGTCCAACGACAAGCGCGTGATCAAGACCTGGTCCCGCCGGTCCACGGTCGTCCCGCAGATGATCGGACTGACCCTCGCCGTGCACAACGGCAACAAGTTCATTCCCGTGTATGTCACCGAGAACATGATCGGACACAAGCTGGGCGAATTCTCCCTGACCCGCACCTTCAAGGGTCACGCCGGCAAGTCCGATTCCAAGGCGAAGGGGAAGTAGCGATGGCTGATATCGTTTCCACCGCCACCGTTCGCCACCTGCGCGGTTCGGCCCAGAAGGCCCGCCTCGTGGTGGACCTGATCCGGGGCAAGCATGTCGGCGAGGCCCAGTGGGTGCTCGCCCAGGCCAAGAAGTACGCCGCCGCCCCCATCCGCAAGCTCCTCGATTCCGCGGTGGCCAATGCCATCGACAAGAATCCTTCCGTCAATCCCGACCAGCTGCTGGTGATGACCGCGTTCGTGGACGAGGGCTTCCGCATGAAGCGCGTCCGCCCCGCACCCATGGGCCGCGCCTACCGGGTCCAGAAGCGCACCTGCCATATCACCATCCAGCTCGCGTCCGCGGCCGGGGAGGAGTAGTCATGGGTCAGAAGGTCCACCCGTACGGGTTCCGCCTCATCTATCAGAAGAACTGGCACAGCAAGTGGTTCTCCAAGCGGGACTACGCCAGCCTGCTCCACGAGGACATCAAGCTCCGCCGCGAGCTGAAGAAGCAGCTGCACAGCCTCAACGCGATGGTCTCGAAGATCGACATCGAGCGCGCCGCCGACAAGGTCACCGTGCGCATCTTCACCGCCCGCCCGGGCATCGTCATCGGCCGCAAGGGGGCAGAGATCGACAAGCTGCGCGAAGACCTCCAGAAGCGCCTCAACCGCCCGGTATCCGTGGACATCCAGGAGATCAAGAAGCCCGAGGTGGATGCCCAGCTCGTGGCCGAAGGGGTCGCCCAGCAGCTGGAGCGCCGCATCGCCTTCCGCCGCGCCATGCGCAAGGCCGAGGAGGCCGCGATCCGCTTCGGCGCCAAGGGATTCAAGATCAAGGTCGCCGGCCGCCTGAATGGCGCCGAGATCGCCCGGACCGAGGACTACCTCTCCGGCCAGATGCCCCTGCAGACCATCCGCGTGGGCGTTGACTACGGTTTTGCCGAGGCCCATACGACCTACGGGATCATCGGCATCAAGGTCTGGGTGAATCTGGGCGACCAGGTTGCCGAGACCGTGAAGCGCTGAGGTGAATCGATGCTGATGCCCAAGAAGGTCAAGAACCGCAAGACCATGAAAGGCCGCACCCGCGGCGTCGCCACCCGCGGCAACGACCTCGCCTTCGGCGATTTCGGCCTGAAGGCGATGGAGCACTGCTGGCTCACCAACCGTGAGATCGAAGCCGCCCGTATCGCCATGACCCGCCACGTCAAGCGCGGCGGCAAGATCTGGATCCGCATCTTCCCCGACCGCCCCACCACCTCGAAGCCCGCGGAGACCCGCATGGGCTCCGGCAAGGGGGCCCCGGACGGCTGGGTGGCGGTGATCCGCCCCGGACGCATCCTCTTCGAGATGGAGGGCGTGACCGAGGAAATCGCACGCGAGGCCCTGCGCCTGGCCCAGATGAAGCTGTCGGTGGCGTCCGAGTTCGTCAGCCGCACGCCGCCGGAGGAGTGAGAGCCATGACCAAGAAGAACCCCTTTTCCGAATTGACCGGCAAGAGCGTCGAGGAACTGGCGCAGCTGGAGGCCGAACTGGCCGCCAAGCGCTTCACCCTCCGCTTCCAGCACGCTGTGGGCCAGGTCGAGAACACCGCCGAGATCCGCAAGGCTCGCCGTGAGCTCGCCCGTGTCAAAACCGCCCTGGCTACCAAGCTGGCCTAGGAGATCCCATGAGCCTCGAAAACAAGATGATTCGTAACGGCGTGGTGGTCTCCAACAAGGCCGACAAGACCGTGGTGGTGAAGGTGGAGCGCAAGTTCCAGCACCCGCTCTACCACCGCACCGTCAAGCAGACCGCCAAGTTCATGGCCCACGATGAGACCAACGCCTGCGGCATCGGCGATGTGGTCAGGATCGTGGAGACCCGCCCCCTTTCCAAGCGCAAGCGCTGGGCCGTCCTCGAGATCGTCCAGAAGGCCGGCGAGTAAGGAGCTCACATGATCCAGATGGGAACCATGCTCACCGTCGCCGACAACTCCGGCGCCAAGAAGATCTGCTGCATCCTGCCCCTGGGCGGCGGTGTGGGCAAGATCGCTCAGCTTGGCGACGTGATCACCGCCTCCGTCAAGGAAGCCATCCCCGGCGGCACCGTCAAGAAGAAGGCCGTCGTCCAGGCCGTCATCGTCCGCCAGCGCAAGGCCTACCGCCGCAAGGACGGCTCCTACATCCGATTCGACGAGAACGCCGCCGTCATCATCAAGAAGGATGGCGAGCCCGTGGGAACCCGCGTGTTCGGTCCCGTGGCCCGCGAACTGCGCGAGCGGAAGTACATGAAGATCGTCTCCCTCGCCCCTGAGGTGCTGTAATGGAAGCCACCACCACCAAGATGAAGCTCAAGAAGGGCGACCAGGTTGTCGTCATTGCCGGCAAGGAAAAGGGCAAGACGGGAACGGTCACCAAGGTCAGCCCCGCCACCAACCGGGTGGTCGTGGCCGGCCTCAACATGATCAAGAAGGCCACCAAGCCGAACCCCCAGACCAACGAGGGTGGCGGGATCATCGAGAAGGAGGCCTCGCTGCACGCCTCCAATGTCATGATCCTGGACCCCAAGACCGGCAAGGGTTCCCGCAAGCGTATTTGATGTTCCCCGGGGGTTCCGGTCTGCGACCTACGACCCCCGGACCCCCACGCCCCTCGGAGGCCAAGCCTCCTCGGGCTTTCCCACTTCCTTCTTTGCCGTTCCTGTGTGAAGATGGTCGTTCTGCCCCGTGCGCGGGGTGGAGTTCTGATCCACGGCGCATCCGCGCCATGACAACTGAGGTTGGGGGGAAACGGGCCGGACCGCCGTCCCAAGCCCCCCCGCTCTCCCGAACCCCTGGGGCATAGCCGCCCTTCGGAAATGGAGGAATCCATGACTGCCACGCAAGGCCACGCGGAGCCCCGCGTCAAGGCTCGCTACCACCAGGAGGTGGTGTCGAAGCTCAAGGAGGAATTCGCCTTCACCTCCGCCATGCAGGTCCCCCGCCTGCAGAAGATCGTCATCAACATGGGCGTCGGCGACGCCATCCAGAACATCAAGGTCCTGGATGTGGCCGTCGACGAGTTGACCGCCATCGCCGGGCAGAAGGCCGTGGTCCGCAAGTCCAAGAAGAGTGTCGCCCAGTTCAAGCTGCGCGCCGGCATGCCCATCGCCTGCATGGTGACCCTCCGCGGGCCCCGCATGTGGGAGTTCTTCGACCGTCTGGTGACCCTGTCCCTCCCCCGGGTCCGTGATTTCCGCGGCGTGCCCACCAAGTCCTTCGACGGTCGCGGCAACTACACCCTGGGACTGAAGGATCAGCTGATCTTCCAGGAGATCGACTACTCCCGCGTAGACAAGATGAAGGGCATGAACATCACCTTCGTGACCACCGCCGCCAATGACGCCGAAGCGCGGGCCCTTCTGGGCCACCTCGGTATGCCCTTCCGCAAATAGCCAAGGAGATCATACCGATGGCCAAGATTTCCAAAATCGTCAAGGATGCGCGCAAGCCCAAGTTCTCGACCCAGCATCGCAATCGTTGCAAGTGCTGCGGCCGGCCCCGGGGTTATATGCGCAAGTTTGAACTTTGTCGTCTGTGCTTCCGCAAGTTCGCCCTGAATGGCGAGCTGCCGGGCGTCCAGAAGTCCAGCTGGTAAGGAGAGGGGACCATGAATACCGATCCCATCGCTGACTACCTCACCCGCATTCGTAACGGCATCATGGCCGGACACGATGCCGTGGTGGTGCCCTCCTCCAAGATCAAGGCCGGTCTCTGCGGCATCTTGAAGCAGGAGGGCTACATCCATTCCTTCAAGCAGGTGGAGCATGAGGGCCGCGAGTACCTCATCGTCAACCTTAAGTACGTGAAGGACAAAGAGAACGTGATCCACGGCCTGCGCCGCGTGTCTCGTCCCGGCCTGCGCATCTACTCCGGCGCCCAGGAGATTCCCGAAGTCCATGGGGGTCTCGGCATCGCCATCCTGTCCACCCCGAAGGGTCTCCTGACGGGCAAGGACGCTCGGAAGCAGAATGTGGGCGGCGAAGTCCTCGCCCACGTCTGGTAACCCATCCTGAAATGGGCGGACCCTCCGCCCTCATCTAAGGAATCCATCATGTCTCGAATCGGAAAGAAGCCCGTGACGCTGCCCAAGGGCGTGAAGGTCACAGTCACCGGGTCCGAGGCCGTCGTCGAGGGCGCCAAGGGCAAGCTCAGCTGCCCGATCCCCGCCGGGATCACGCTCGACGTGCAGGCCGACTCCGTAGTGCTCAGCCGCGTCAACGACGAGCCCCAGAACCGGGCCTTCCACGGCCTCACCCGGGCCCTCCTGGGCAACGCCGTCGCTGGCGTCACCGAGGGCTGGAAGAAGGAACTTGATATCGTCGGCGTAGGCTACAAGGCCGCCATGGACGGCGCCAAGCTCCGCCTGGAGCTGGGCTACAGCCACCCCATCAACTACGAGGCCCCCGCGGGCATCCAGATGGCCGTCGAGAAGACCACGCACATCGTCGTGACCGGCATCGACCGGCAGTTGGTGGGCCAGGTCGCTGCCGACATCCGGAAATTCCGCAAGCCCGAGCCTTACAAGGGCAAGGGCGTCATGTACACCGGCGAAGTCATCCGCCGCAAGGCCGGCAAGACCGGGAAGTAAGGGGAACCCATGGCGAACGATATCGAACTCCGACGCAACAAGGTCAAGGCCCGCATCCGCGGCCGCGTGAGCGGGACGCCCGAGCGGCCCCGCCTCACCATCTACAAGAGCCTGAAGCGCATCTATGTGCAGGCGGTGGACGACACCCAGGGCATCACCCTGGCGTCCGCAAGCAGCCTGGAGAAGGATCTGCGCGCTTCGCTGAAGAACGGCGCCAACATCGAGGCCGCGAAGGCCGTCGGCGCCAGCATTGCCGCCCGCCTGAAGGAGAAGGGCATCACAGCCGTGGTGTTCGACCGGAACGGCTACGTCTACCACGGCCGCGTCAAGGCGCTGGCTGACAGCGCCCGCGAAGCCGGGCTTCAGTTCTAGGGGATGACCATGGCGATTGCAGAGCAGAAAGACAACAAGGAATCCCGCAACTCCGAAGCCGGGGAATTCAAGGACCAGGTCATCTACGTGGGCCGGGTCACCAAGGTGGTGAAGGGGGGCAAGAACTTCTCCTTCTCCGCGCTGGTGGTCGTGGGCGACGGCAATGGCAAGGTCGGCTTCGGTCTCGGCAAGGCCCTCGAAGTGCCCTCCGCCATCAAGAAGGGCATTGAGAGCGCCAAGCGCAACATGATCAGGGTCCCCCTCTCACCGAACGGCAGCCTGCCGCACCCGGTGACGGGCATCTTCGGTTCCGGCAGCGTGCTGCTGAAGCCCGCCCCCGAGGGCACCGGCATCATCGCCGGCGCCGCGGTGCGCGCGATCATGGAGGCCGCCGGCATCCACAACGTGATGACGAAGAGCCTGGGCTCCTCCAACCCCCACAACGTGGTTCGCGCCACCTTTGAGGGCTTGAAGGAACTCATGGATCCCTACACGGTCCTGACCAATCGGGGCCTGGATCAGGCGGAGGCTTAACATGTCGCAGTTCATCGGCAAGCAGGTGGTGCTGACCCTCAAGCGCTCCATCATCTGCACCACTCCCAAGCACCGCGCCTTCATGCAGACCCTCGGTCTGAAGCGGCCCGGCGATACCCGCGAATGCGAATACACCCCCAACGTCCACGGGATGGTCAAGCTGGTTCCCCATCTCATCAGCGTTCAGGTGAAGGGGTAGACCATGAAGCTCAACGAACTCAGGCCCGCAGAGGGCGCCACCAAATCCCGCAAGCGGCTCGGCCGGGGCAAGGGCTCAGGCCTAGGCAAGACCTCAGGCCGCGGTGAGAAGGGCCAGAAATCCCGGTCCGGCTACCGCAGCAAGCGCGGCTTCGAGGGAGGCCAGATGCCCCTCGTCCGCCGTCTGCCCAAGCGCGGCTTCACCAACATCTTCGCACCCGAGACCAAGGAGATCACCCTCAGCCTCATCTCCATCCACTTCAAGGATGGCGAGACGGTCACGCTCGAGGCCCTCCGCGAGAAGAAGCTCGTCAACTCCCGCGTGGAGAAGATCGTGGTGCTGGCCAGCGGCGAACTCACCACCAAGGTGAATGTCGTCGCCGACCGCATCACCAAGGGCGCCCGCCAGGCCATCCTGGCCAAGGGCGGCACCATCCAGGAGCCTGCCGCGAAGTCTGCCGAGTAACCGGCCGATGAATCGCCTCAGGAGTCTCTTCGCCAACCCGGAGCTGCGCAAGCGGCTCCTCTTCACCCTGGTACTCCTGGCGGTCTACCGCCTGGGCGTGCATGTCAGTGTGCCCGGGGTGAATGCCGAAAACCTGCAGGTCGCCCTCCGGCGCGGGGGTGGTGGGGGTCTGTTCGACGTCGTGGACCTCTTCTCCGGCGGTGCCTTCAAGAAGTTCTCCGTGTTTGCCCTCGGCATCGCCCCCTACATCACGGCCAGCATCGTGTTCCAGCTAATGGGAGCCGTGGTTCCCTACCTGGACAACCTCCAGAAGAAGGAAGGCGAGTCGGGGCGGAACAAGATCAACCAGTGGACCCGCTACATGACGGTGCTGCTCGGATTCGTCCAGGGGATGGGGCTCTCCTCCTTGGCCATGAGCCAGAATGCACCCGGCCTCGAGGTCGTCACCTCCACGATCTCCCCGACCGCCTTCCGCCTGCTGGCGGCCTTCACCCTGGCGGTGGGAGCCCTCTTCGTCATGTGGATCGGCGAGCAGATCACCGAGCGCGGCATCGGCAACGGCGCCAGCCTCCTGATCTTCGCCGGCATCGTGGCAGGCCTGCCCCAGGCCCTGACCACCCTCACGGTGATGATCACCCAGTCGCTGCGGAACGCACCGAACGTGCCCCCTCCCGGCATATTCATCCTGCTCATCGCGGCGATGACGGTGGTGCTGCTGGCCGTGGTGCTGGTGGAGAACGCCTACCGGCGCATTCCCATCCACTACGCCCGCCGGGCCGACTCGGCCGGCATGTCCAGTCAACGCAGTTCTTATATGCCACTGAAGGTGAACACGGCCGGCGTGATGCCCGTCATCTTCGCCAGTTCGGTGATCTTCTTCCCGGCGACCATCGCCCAGTTCACCCGCTGGGAATGGCTGGCCAAGGGGGCCTCCTACCTCAGTCCGCAGACGCATTTCTGGATCTACACGCCCGTATTCGTGGGCGTCACGGTCTTCTTCTCGTTCTTCTACACCAGCATCGTCTTCAATCCCGACGAGACTGCCGAGAACATGAAGCGCTCCGGGGGGTACATCCCGGGCATCCGGCCCGGCAAGGAGACCAGCATCTTCATGGACAGCATCCTGTCCAAGCTGACCTTCGCGGGAGCCATCTATCTGGCCATCGTCTCGATCGTGCCGCTGCTCATTACCAACAACATACCTGGCCTCAATTTCTACTTCGGCGGGACCAGCCTGCTGATCGTGGTGGGCGTGGCCATGGATACGGCGGCCCAGATGGAGAGCCTGCAGGTCATGCGCCGCTACGACGGCTTCCTTGAGAAGGGCCGCATCCGCGGGCGCTCCACCCGTGGAGGTGCCGCTTGACCCTCACCGCGAACATCCTTCTCGGGGCCCCGGGCTCCGGGAAGGGCACCCAGGCCAAGCGCCTGGTGGAAACATTCTCTTTGACTCACCTGTCAACCGGTGACATTCTGAGAGATGCCGTCTCGAAAGGGACGGAGATCGGCCAGAAGGCGAAAGCCATCATGGCCGAGGGAAAACTGGTGGACGACGACACCGTCAACGGTCTGGTCTTTGCGCGGCTGCTGGACGAGACCTCTGATGTGCTGTTCGACGGCTACCCACGCACCCTTCAGCAAGCTCAGGCTTTGGAAGACTTCCTCTCCTCCAAGCGCATGAAGGTCGGGCACGTGGTTCTGGTCGATGTCCCCCAGGAGGTGCTGGAGGCCCGTGTGGTCGGTCGGCGCGTCTGCAGCAACAACGCCTGCGGCGCCATCTACCATATGGAATCCAAGGCCCCCAAGCTAGCCGGTGTCTGCGACCTGTGTGGAAGTCCCCTGAAGCACCGTTCCGACGACACCTCTGAGGCTTTCAAGAGCAGGATGGGCGAGTTCAACTCGACCTTCCAGCCGCTCCTGGGCTTCTACAAGCATCGGCCGAATTTCCGGAGCGTGGATGGCAACCGCCCACCGGAGCTGGTGTTTGAATCGCTGCGTCACGTCTTCGGAGAACCCGCTTGAGCAAAGAAGAAGCCATTGAGCTCGAAGCCACAGTGGTTGAGGCCTTGCCGAACGCGGTATTCCGGGTCGAACTGGAGAACAAACACCAGGTGCTGGCGCACATCAGCGGAAAAATGCGCAAGAACTTCATCCGCATCCTTCCCGGTGACCGGGTCCTCGTAGAGGTGACCCCCTACGACCTCACCCGCGGCCGCATCATTTACCGATTCAAGTGAACGAGAGGACACCATGAAAGTACGGCCCTCCATCAAAAAGCTGTGCGAGCACTGCAAGGTCGTCCGGCGTGAAGGCATCAACCGGATCATCTGCAAGAAGAACCCCAAGCACAAGCAGCGTCAGGGTTAAGGAGAAACGATGGCACGCATCTCAGGTATTGATCTGCCCATCGGCAAGCGCATCGAGATCGCGCTCACCTACATTTTTGGCATCGGGCGCGCCAAGGCGCACAGCATCCTGTCCCGCGCCAAGGTCGATTTCGGCACCAAGGTGCGGGACCTGACCGAGGACGAGGTCGGTCGCATCCGCCGCGTCATCACCTCCGAAGAAACCGTGGAGGGCGATCTCCGCAAGAACATCGCCCTCGACATCAAGCGGCTCATGGACATCGGCTGCTACCGCGGCCTGCGCCACCGGAAGGGTCTCCCCGTCCGTGGTCAGCGCACGCATACCAACGCCCGCACCCGCAAGGGCAAGCGGCGCACCGTGGCCGGCAAGAAGAAGTAAGGCGAGGAGCACATGGCCAAGACCCAGACCCGGACCGCCGGTAAGAAGGTGGTCAAGAAGAAAGAAAAGAAGAACGTTCCCCATGGCGTGGCTCACGTCCAGGCGTCCTTCAACAACACCATCATCTCCATCTCAGATCCGATGGGGAACATGCTCTGCTGGGCTTCCAGCGGCAACCAGAATTTCCGAGGCACCCGCAAGGGCACGCCCTTCGCCGCCCAGGTGGCCGCCGGCATCGCCGCCGAGGCCGCCAAGGAGCAGGGTGTCCGCTCGGTGGACGTTCGCGTCAAGGGCCCTGGTGCCGGTCGGGAGAGCGCCATCCGCGCCCTCAACGCCGCGGGCATCCAGGTGACCAGCATCCGCGACGTCACGCCCATCCCCCACAACGGCTGCCGGCCGCCCAAGCGGCGCCGGGTTTAAGAGAGGAGGAGAGACATGGCACGTTACACAGACGCCGTTTGCCGCCTCTGCCGCCGCGAGGGCATGAAGCTTTACCTGAAGGGCGAGCGCTGCTTCAAGGAGAAGTGCTCATTCGAGACCCGCAAGGGCAAGATCCCTGGCCAGCACGGCGCGGGGAAGATCAAGAAGCCCACCGGCTACGCCCTGCAGCTTCGCGAGAAGCAGAAGGTGAAGCGCATCTACGGTGTGCTCGAGAAGCAGTTCCGCCACTACTTCGAGAAGGCCGACGCCAAGAAGGGCGTCACCGGCCACAACCTCCTCGGGTTCCTCGAGTGCCGCCTGGACAACGTGGTCTACCGCCTGGGCTTCGCGTCCAGCCGGTCGGCCGCCCGCCAGATGGTCATGCACGGTCACGTGCTGGTCGGCGGCAAGCGGGTGGACATCCCCTCCTTCCAGGTGAAGCCTGGCCAGGCGGTGGAACTGGGTGCCCGCGCCCGGGAGAACGACGGTGTCAAGTCCTCCGTCGAGACCTCGGCTGGCCGCGGCATTCCCAAGTGGTTGACCCTGGACGCCGCCGCCTTCAAGGGACAGGTGCTCGCCGCGCCGACCCGCGAGGACATCACCCTTGACATCAACGAGCAGCTGATCGTCGAGCTGTATTCCAAGTAAGGGGAGACGGATGCTGAATCTCAACGATTTCCAGAGGCCGCGTTTCGCCGAGGTAACCCCCGGCTCCCTCACGGATACCTACGGGGAATTCGTGGCCTACCCCTTCGAGCGTGGCTTCGCCACGACCGTGGGGCACAGCGTCCGCCGCGTGCTGCTCAGCAGCATCCAGGGCGCCGCTGTCACCAACGTCCGCATCAAGGGCGTCATGCACGAGTTCACGACCCTTCCCGGGGTCTGGGAGGACATCACCCACGTCCTCCTGAACCTCAAGGAAGTGCCCTTCAAGGTGCACAGCAGCGAACCCCAGACGGTGACCATTTCCGCCAAGGGCGAGGGCACGGTGACTTCCGCCGCCATCCGCTGCAATCAGAACGTGGAAGTCGTGGATCCCAACGTCCACATCGCCACCCTGGGCGAAGAGGGCGAGCTGGAGATCGAGATGGTGGTCTGCCTGGGTCGCGGGTTCGTCACCGCGGACCGGAACCACAGCGAGACCCTCGGCCTGGGATTCATTCCCATGGACTCGAACCACAGCCCGATCCTGCGCGTGAACTACATCGTCGAACCCGCCCGGGTGGGCCAGAGCACAGACTACGAGAAGCTCACGCTCCAGGTCTGGACCAACGGCGCCGTCAACCCCAAGGAAGCCGTCTCTGACGCGGCCCTCATCCTGCGCGACCACTTCCTCGTGTTCGCCCGTCAGGACGAGGACTTCACCGAGATGGAAATGGGCACGGCCACCCTCGGAAGCGAGGCCGCCAACACCTGGCTGGGCAAGTCCGTCGAGGAGCTCGAACTCTCCGTGCGGGCCAACAACTGTCTCCGTAACGCGAACATCACCACCATCGGCGAGCTGGTCCAGCGGACCGAGGCTGAGCTGATGAAAACCAAGAATTTCGGCAAGAAGTCGCTCCAGGAGATCAAGGACGAGCTCGCTCGTATCGGCCTCTCCCTCGGCATGCGGCTCGAGCAGGAAGTGTAAGGAGCCCCCATGCGTCACAACGTTGCCGGCAAGCGCCTGGGCCGCACCACCAACCAGCGCAAAGCCCTGATGAAGAACCTCGCGACCGCCCTGATCCAGAGCGAGCGCATCGAAACCACCCTCGTGAAGGCGAAGGAACTCCGCACCTACGTGGAGCCCTTCATCACCCTCGCGAAGGCCGACACCGTGGCCAACCGCCGCCTGGCGATGGCCCGTCTCGGGAGCAAGGACGCCGTCCAGAAGCTCTTCGGCGCCGACTTCCGCAAGCGTTTCGAGAACCGTCCCGGCGGCTACACCCGCATCCTCAAGATGGCCCATCGCCTCGGTGATGCGGCCGACATGGCCCTTATCGAGTTCGTGGACTATACCCTCCCCGAGCCCAAGGTCCAGGACGCGGACTAGGTTCGTCCCACCTCCATGCGAGAAGGGCACCCCGGTGGGGTGCCCTTCTCGCGTACGACAGGCTTCCGTGAGTCCCGACTTCACTGGGGGACGGGGAACCCCACGAGGCTCATGGCCTTTCGTACAACTCCAGAAAATAGACGCGAACAAGGCCAGCCAGGCTGAAGAATACGATAATGGTGACAAAGCGTTCCCAGCTCAGCGAAAACTGGGAGGCTGGAACGAGCCCAAACAGGGTGAAGAGCAGTGTCCAGAAATTCTGCCGGATCAGAATCGGGCTACCGCAGCTGCGACAGGCGCGCGGGGAGAAATCGAAGGCCAGGAATTTGGCCAGCCATGGGAAGGCTGGCTTGTGGCAGCTGGGGCAAAGCAGTTTTGGGTTCATGGCGATTCCTGGGAGATTTGAAGACCGGGTGCCCTCGGCAGGCGCGGCCTGTGCATTGGGGTACCGGGACCGATCTGGTCAGGCTGGGTCCTGCTCGAGCGGGGAAGGAAGTAGGGACTATAGAATAAGCGGCCCTCGTGCCGATGGCGGCCCCATCTGCGGTTTCCGCTTCCAATCGCCCCTTGAGGCGGGATGGGGACCCGATGGTATGGTTAGGCTGAGCAGGGCAGGACCTGGAAGGGATGCTCCAGGTCCGGGGGTCCGGGGAGGGGCGATGCTGATCGACGATGCGGTCCGGTTCCTGTCCCAGATTCCTCCGTTCCAGTTTCTGGAGGGGCCCACGCTGCGGGAAGTGGCCCAGAGCCTGACCATGGAGTTCTATCCGAAGGGCACCGTGATCCTGCAGCAGGACGGGCCCGTGAGCGAGTCCCTCCGCATCATCCAGAAGGGCGTGGTCAAGATCTCCATCCGGCCCAAGGGCAGCGGGGACGAGGAAGTCAGTGACTACCGGGAACGGGGGGAGACCTTCGGGCTGGTTTCCCTCATGGGCGGACACCAGAAGACCACCATCGTGGCCATGCAGGACACCATCTGCTACCTGCTCTCCAGGGAGAGCCTGAACGACCTGATGAGCAGCCACCCGGCCCTCACCGAGTACCTCCTCCAGTTCCACCTCACGAAGTATGTGGACATGACCTCCCGAGAGATCCAGGGGAAGAGCCTGCTCCTTGGCAGCAGCGACCGCCTCCTCTTCACGGCCAAGGTGGGCGAGATCTGTCGCTCGGCGGCGACCATCGTGTCCCCGGAAGCGACCATCCGGGAGGTCGCGGGCAGAATGGCAGCCGATCGGCAGAGCGCGGCCCTGGTGGCGGGACCCGGCGGGAACCCCATCGGCATCGTCACGGATTCGGACCTTCGGAGCAAGGTGGTGGCCCTGGGCCATTCCATCGAGGCGCCGGTGAGCCAGATCATGAGCCATCCCGTGGTCAAGGCGGACGAGCATGAGGCCTGTTTCGAGGTGGTGCTCAGGATGCTCCAGGGGAACATCCATCATGTGGCGGTCACCCGAGGGGATTCGCTGTGCGGGGTGATCACCAATCACGACTTCATGGTGCTCCAGGGTCGCAGTCCCCTGGCCTTTTCCGAGGACATCGAGCGGCAGACGACCCTGGAGGGCCTGGCCCCCGTGTCCCAGAAGGCCCTGACCATCATCGGGGCCCTGCTCCGGGAGGGGGCCCGGGCCGCGAACATCATCCGCATCATCTCCGAGCTCAATGACCGGATCGTCCGGCGGGTGCTGGAGATTGCCGAGCGGGAGCTGGGGCCTCCGCCCGTGCCCTACTGCTGGCTCGCCCTGGGCAGCGAGGGGCGGAAGGAGCAGACCTTCCGCACGGACCAGGACAACGCCCTCGTGTACGCGGATCCTCCCCCGGACCTGCGGAAGGAAGCAGCGGAGTACTTCGCCCGATTCACGGCGTTCATGCGGAACGGTCTAGTCAGCTGTGGCTTCGAGCCCTGTCCCGCGAACTGCATGGCCAGCAATCCGGAGTGGTGCCAGCCGATCTCCATCTGGCGGGGGTATTTCACCGACTGGATCTCGGCACCGACCCCCAAGGCCGTCCTCAACTCCCAGATCTTTTTCGACTTCAGGCCCCTGCATGGGGACGAGTCCCTGGCCTGGGATCTCCGGGAACACCTCAATCGGCTGATTCCGGACTACCCCATCTTCCTGGGCTTCCTGGCCAACATGCTGGTCAAGAACCGGCCCCCCATCGGCTTCTTCGGGTCCGTGGCCGTGGAACGCAGCGGCGAGCACAAGGACGGGCTCAACTTGAAGATCAAGGGCGTGACCCCCCTGGTGGACATTGCCCGGATGTTCTCGCTGGAACAGGGGGTCCGGCTTTCATCGACGATGGAACGGCTGGAGGCCCTGAGGGGCGGCTCGACGCTCATCGCCGACCTGGTGGACGAGCTGGAGTACGCCTTCGAGTTCATCTCCCTGCTCCGGATCCACCACCAGTACCGTCAGATGGAGGCGGGAAAGTCCATCGACAACTTCATCCACCTGGAGAGTCTCAGCCATCTGGAGCGGCAGTCCCTCAAGAACGCCTTCCGTCTGGCGCTCCGGGTCCAGGACCAGGTCATGGAGCGGTACCGGTCCTTCATCATCTGAGCGAGGAGGCATGGCATTGTTCAGGTGGTGGCGGGGAATCTGGAGCAGACCGGGACCCGAATCGAAGGGACCGACCGCGGAAGCCAGCTATGTGGTGCTGGATACGGAGCTCACGGGACTGGATGACCGGAAGGACGGCATCGTCTCCATCGGGGCCGTCCGGATGCGTGGGGGACGGATCGCGATCGGGGGCACCTTCCACGAACTGGTGAATCCCAGCGCGGTGCTGGATGGGCGGAGCGTGGTGATCCACGGCATCATGCCCTCCCAGGTCGAGGCCAAGCCACCGATCGACCAGGTGCTGATGACCTTCATGGGCTATGTCGGGAGTGCCGTGCTCGTGGGGCATTGCCTCTCCGTGGATCTGGCCTTCCTGAACCGGGAAGCCCGGAGGCTGACGGGCAAGCCCTTCCGCAACCCGGTGGTGGACACCCTCTCCCTCTATGGCTGGCTCCGGCACCGCTTTCCGGACACCCAGGCCTTCATGGCCAGCCTTCCCGGGCTGAGTCTCTTCGACCTGGCCCACCTCTTTGACGTCCAGGTGGCCGAGGGACACACGGCCCTGGGGGACGCCTACATCACCGCCCAGCTGTTCCAGAGGTTCCTGCCCCTCCTGGCTGAAGCCGGGGTGCGCGACCTGACAGGGCTCCTCCGGGTCGGCGATCCCGAGCGCCAGGCGGAGAACTTCATCGGCCCCGGCGGCCAGGCGCATTTCTAGGCAACCATCTCCCCCCAGACAGCAACGGGGCCGGGGGAAATCCCCGGCCCCGTTGGTCATGCAAGGACTTGGACTTCAGTGGCTGGCGCTGCCTTCGGCACCGACACCCACGTAGGTCCTGACCTTTTCCGATTCGAACATCTCCTCGGCGGATTCCTCACGCTTGAGCAGCGAGACGAGGATGCCCACCAGGAAGGCGGCGCCCATGGAGAAAATGCCAGGGCTCTTCATGGGGAAGGGGGCCGCACTCACCCGGGCAACCGCCTGTTCCTTGGCGGCCTTGGCGGCGGCGAGGGCGGCGGGGAAGGTGCCGCCCTGGAGCACGGCGATGTCCGCCTGACCGGTGGCGAGGGCCTTGGTCTTGTTGGCCTTGACCTTGGCGTTGAGGTCGGGGATGGCCAGGTCCACCTGGAGGGCAGCGACCTGCGTCTGCAGAGTGGCCAGTGACTTGGCCGTGTCCTTGGAGTAGCTGTCCAGCCGGGTGAAGGTGGCCACGGCCGCGGCGCGGGCCTTGACCGAGCTGTCCTGGAACACATCCTCCCAGACCGTCGGGGAGAGCACGATCAGGGTGACGGCGACGGCGAGGCCCGTATACATGCTTGAGACGGCCCCGGCGGTGGTGAAGCGCTTCCACTTGATGGACATCAGGAGGGCCGGGAAGTTGGCACTGGCGGCCACGGCGAAGGCCAGGCCCACCATGAAGGCCACATTCTGCTTCTTGAAGAGCAGGCCCAGCAGGATGGCGATGACGCCGATCCCGACCGTGGAGATCTTGGCCACCTTCATTTCTTCCTGGTCGTTCTTGACCTTGCCGTGACGGAAGACGCCGACATAGAGGTCATGGGAGACCGCGGAGGCCCCGGCCAGGGTGAGGCCGGCCACCACCGCGAGGATCGTGGCGAAGGCCACGGCGGCGAGGAAGCCCAGGAAGGCGCCGCCGCCGAGGTGCTCGGCCAGGGCCAGGGCTGACATGTTGCCGCCCGCGTCGATGGAGGTGATGAAAGCCTTGCCGACGAGGATGGCCGCGCCGAAGCCGATGGTGACCGTGAGGATGTAGAAGTAGCCGATGAAGCCCGTGGCGTAGAAGACCGACTTGCGGGCCTCCTTGGCGTTGGGGACCGTATAGAACCGCATCAGGATGTGGGGCAGGCCGGCGGTGCCGAACATGAGGGCCAGGCCCAGGGAGAAGGCGTCCAGGGGCTTGGTGATGAGGCCGCCCGGTTCCAGGAATTTCGGCGTGTACAGGCGGACCGCTTCCGAGAACATCCTGGGATAGCTGAAATCAAACGACTTCAAGGTGAGGAAGACCAGGAAGGTCGCGCCGCTGAGGAGCAGGACCGCCTTGATGATCTGCACCCAGGTGGTGGCCAGCATGCCGCCGAAGAGCACGTAGCAGATGATGAGGATGCCCACCAGGATGATGGCGGACTCGTAGGGCAGGTTGAACATCAGCTGGATCAGGGTCCCGGCGCCCACCATCTGGGCAGTCATGTAGAACAGCACCGTGACCAGGGAGCCCACCGCGGCCGCGGTCTTGACGGGCTGGGGATGGAGCCGGAAGGCCACCACGTCGGAGAGGGTGTACTTGCCCAGGTTCCGCAGGGGCTCGGAGATGAGGAACATGACGATGGGCCAGCCCACCAGCCAGCCCACAGAATAGATCAGGCCATCGTAGCCCTTGAGGGACACGAGGCCGGCGATGCCCAGGAAGGAGGCGGCGCTCATGTAGTCGCCCGCCAGGGCCAGGCCGTTCTGGAAGCCCGTGATGCCGCCGCCGGCGGCGTAGAACTGGGCGGCGTTCTTGGTCTTCTTGGCGGCCCAGTAGGTAATGCCCAGGGTCACTGCCACGAAGGCCAGGAAGAAGAAGATGGCCATGGGACTCAGGGTCCCGATGATCGACTGCGGTTGAGCCTGCATGTTGGTCACCTCTCCATCTTTTCTTTGACGGCCTTGACCATGGGGTCATATTTGCCGTTGGCCCAGAATACATAGACCCCGGTCAGGATCCAGGACAGGACGATGACGCCCACCGCAATGGGGATCCCGATGGTGATGGAAGATCCAGCGCTGATCTTCTCCGCCAGATAAGCCTTGTTGTAGGCGATCAGGGCGATGAAGCCGAAGTAGAGCACCAGCTCGAGGGTGGTGAGAATGGCCGAGATCCTGTCCTTTTTCCGTACGAGGTCTAAAAAGTCTGGATCATCAAGGATCTGATGCACCGTTTTCGGGGACATTGCGGTTCTCCTTTGGAAGGTGGATGGGAAGACAATGGGGTGGCGGCACGGGGGCCCGTGCAGGTGGCCGGCCGCTACGTGTCCCGTACCAGGCATGTGGCGCGCCTGGTCGGGCGATGGAATTCAAAGTTTCGGGGATCGAGGTGCAAGTATGCGCCAAGTCTCTCCCGGATGGGAAGAACTTTTAGAAGCTCGAAATTTCGCAACCAGCCTTGAGTCATTTCCAGTCTTGATGATTTTGAGACCGAAAATCCGATCTGTAAAACCAGCGCTCACCCGACGGTCCAGCCGCCACCGGACTCATCCTCCATGGTTGTGAAATCCGCCTTCCGGAGGCGGCGGGACCGCGCCACGGTGACGGTGCAGGGGGCCTGGGCCGCCACCGGGCTCGATACGCTGCCCAGGAGGGACCTTCGGAGCGAACCGGCCCGGGCGCCAAGGACCACGTGGTCCACGTGATTGGCGTTCACGTACTGGAGGATGGCCGAGGCGGGGTCCGGGGACTCCAGCACGTGATAACTGATGCGGCCCTCCTCGAGTTCGAGGGGCTTGGCCCAGCTCTTCAGTTCCACGAGGCGCCGAAGATGGAGGTTCCTGCCCTCGGTGTCGTGCGTGGCGTCCAGGGTGATGAGGCTCTGCTTGAGCACATTGAGGCAGGCCACCCGGGCGCCGGGCAGCGTCGTCAGCATCCGCGCCACCATGGTCCGCAGGGTCTCGGCGATGGGGGCCGCCTCGGGCGAGAGGTCCACGGCCACCGCAAGGATGGGGGCATCGCCGTCGTGCCGGGCCGGGGTCTTGGCCTCTGGAAGGGGGAGCGGCGGGGCGGTGAAGCGGCGTCGAAGGACCGTGGTGAAGGCATCCTGCGCCAGCTTTTCGGCCCGGGCGGTGAGCTTGACCTGGTCGGGGTGCTGCAGGGCCAGGGACAGGTGGGCCGCCGTGGGGAACCGCCAGGCCGGATGCACCTCGAGACAGCGGAGGATGACTTCCTGTAGCCAGGGGGGGCAGTCCGGACGCAGCTGGCGCGGAGGCACCGGATCCCGCCAGATGCGGCGCTTGAGGCCGCTCAGGCGCTGGGGATTCCCGAAGGGACGCACCCCGGTCAGGAAGAAGTACATCAGCACGCCGAGGGCGAACTGGTCGCTGCGGGGGTCCCGCCGGTGGCCCAGCACCTGTTCCGGGGCCATGTAGGGCGCGGTGCCGTAGGGAAGGCGGAACTCCTCGCCCATGAGGTCCGGCAGCTCGTCGTGATGGGAGAGGCCGAAATCGATGAGCACCATGGCGCCGGTGGGGCGGGTCAAGAGGTTCGAGGGCTTCACGTCCAAGTGGACGACGTGCTGGCGATGGAGATCCTCCAGGGCCAGGGCGATGCGGCTCCCGAGCTTGGCGACTTCGGCCCAGGGGAGGGGAAGGCGCTCGAGGGTGGGCAGCAGGGAGGGGCCAGGAATGCGCTCCATGACGAGGTAGGGATGCCCTTCGAACTCGCCCTGGGCGAGGAACCGGGGCACGTGGGGGCCCGACAGCCGGGGCAGGATCATCTGCTCCATCTCGAAGCTGACGATGGCCGCCGGATCGGTACCCTCGGCCAGCACGGGGGCCTTCAGGAGAAGGGGGAAATCGAAGTCCGGGTGGCTCGCGGCCCAGAGCGAAGCCATGCCCCCGCGATGGATCCGTTCGGCGATGAGGAAGCCTTCAAGGGTGACGCCGGGTTCGATGCGGGGCCGGTTCATCGGTCAGAATCCCGTCTGCAGCCGCACCGCGAGGGCGGGAGGCAGCCCGGCCCGGAGGATGGCGGAGGCGGTGGCCTCGACATCGTAGGGCACGCGCAGGTGGACGATTTCTGAGCGGTCCGTGTCCAGGAGCGCATAGGAGGCAGCGGGATCCCCATCGCGGGACTGGCCCACCGCTCCGACGACGTTGAGCCATCGGCGACGCCGGTGGATTGGAACGGGAACCGAGGGCGTGGGCTTGAAGGAGACCAGCCTGCCTGTCGCTGTGCCGCCGTAGAGCGCGGCGATGTGGGTGTGTCCACAGAAGACCGTCGGGGCCTGGGTGGCGTCCAGTGCCGCCTTTGCGGTCGTCTCATCATTCACGTAGATCCAGGCCCGGGGGGTCTGGGGACTGGCGTGGACATAGAACCGGGACTCGTCCTCGATATACAGGGGCAGGCCGGAAAGGAATTCGCGAGCCTCCCTGCCCAGCTGTCCCCTTGTCCAGGCCAGGGCGACCTCTGCGTCGGAGATCATGGATTCATGGGTATCGGCCACCGCCTGGTCGTGGTTGCCAAGCACGGCGACGGCCCCCTGGCGAACCTCAGTCATAACCCGCTCCAGCACCTCGTTGGGCTCGGGCCCATACCCGACATAGTCGCCCAGGAAGACCAGGCGGTCCGCACGCAGCGCGCGGGCGTGGTCGAGGCAGGCTTCGAAGGCGCGCCAGTTGGCATGGATGTCGGTCATCAGAGCGATTCGCATGCATGTCCGAAGTGTGGGCTCCCGTCCATCATAAGGAGTTCGCCATTCTCCCCAGCCTTGGGATCTCAGGCCGGGGCCGGAGCTCGGGGAAGGGTCGACCCGGAATGTAAACCTCGATCACCGCATTTATACAACTCGAGCCACATCGTGGAATTTGGATAATTGCGGCCAATATTTTCAAGCCTAAAATCAAAGATGATTCAAAGGTATTGTAAAATCAGAAATTGCAAGGCGTGCTTTCGGTCACGAAAAGAATAAATTTGGATTGATCCCGCTTGACCTGGATGGATCAACGGCGTTAGCTGAATGACACTCTAGCCACCCATCCCCTTTTGCCCGGCGGCAATTTCGCCGTGGTCCATTGCATCCACCCCTTTTGCGATGTCCAGCCTGGAGAAATCCAGCCGGGTGTCGCGCCACCGATCGGCCCCGGCCGGTTCGAGTTTGAAGCAGCCACCAGTGTTTTGGGTTCCCCAGCGGACCTTTCTTAGGAGGCGACACGCCATGGCCATTGCAACCGCCCAAGTTGAAGCCAAGCAGCCCCTCTCCAAAGAAGAACGGATGGTGATCGTCGGATCGTCGGTCGGTACCGTCTTCGAATGGTACGACTTCTATCTGTATGCGACCCTGGCGCCCTTCTTTGCGACCCTCTTCTTCCCCAAGGGGAACGACACGGCGGCCCTGCTTTCCGCCTTCACGGCCTATGCGGCCGGCTTCCTGGTCCGGCCCTTCGGGGCCCTGGTGTTCGGGCGCATCGGGGACCTCATCGGCCGGAAGTACACCTTCCTCGTCACCATCGTCGTGATGGGCCTCTCCACCTTCGGGGTCGGCCTCCTGCCGACCTTCGCCACCATCGGCTGGGTGGCCCCGATCATCATGGTGGTCCTGCGTCTCCTGCAGGGCCTGGCCCTGGGGGGAGAGTACGGTGGGGCCGCGACCTATGTGGCCGAGCACTCGGCCCACAACCGCCGGGGCTACAACACCAGCTGGATCCAGACCACGGCGACCGTGGGCTTCTTCCTCTGCCTGGGCATCATCATGGCCTGCCGCAGCGCCATGACCAAGGATGCCTTTGCCTCCTGGGGCTGGCGCCTCCCCTTCCTGGCCTCCATCATCCTGCTGGCCGTCTCGGTCTGGATCCGCCTGAAGCTGGCCGAATCGCCCATCTTCATCAAGATGAAGTCCGAGGGCAAGACCTCCAAGGCCCCCCTCAGCGACAGCTTCCTGAAGTACCCCAACAACAAGTACGCGCTGCTGGCCCTCCTCGGCGCCACGGCCGGCCAGGGCGTGGTCTGGTACACCGGCCAGTTCTATGCGATGTTCTTCCTGCAGATCAACCTGAAGCTGGACTACCAGACCACCTACATGCTCATCGGTGCCTCCCTGCTCCTGGGCACGCCCTTCTTCATCTTCTTCGGCTGGCTGTCGGACAAGATCGGCCGCCTGAAGATCATCCTGTTCGGCTGCCTCATCGCCTCCCTCACTTTCTTCCCCCTGTTCAAGCAGTTGACGCACTACGTGAACCCCGCCCTGGAAACCTTCCAGAACAACACCCGGATCACCGTGGCAGGCGATCCCAAGGACGAGACCTTCAACCTGTTCGTGGGTCCCTGGAGCAAGTTCTCGGAACTGGACCGGATGAATGACCTGTTCGGCAAGCACGGCCTAAACTTCACCAAGGTCGCGCCCGAACCCGGGAAGATGGCGGTGGCCAGCATCCAGGGCAAGAACCCCGCGACGGGACAGTACATCACCACACGCGTAGAGGGTTTCAGCCCGGCGTCGGTGGCGGCCATCAACAAGGCGCTGGCGGACCTGGGCTTCCCCAAGGAAGCTGACAAGTCCCAGGTCAACTACCCCATGACCCTCCTGATCCTGTTCGTCTTCCTGATCTACGTGACCATGGTCTACGGGCCCATCGCCGCCTTCCTGGTGGAGCTCTTCCCCACCAACATCCGCTACACCTCCATGTCCCTGCCCTACCACATCGGGAACGGCTGGTTCGGCGGCATGCTGCCCCTCATCGCCACGGCCATGGTGGCCATGCATGGCAACATCTACTATGGCCTCTGGTATCCCTGCATCGTGGCCGGGATCACCTTTGTCATCGGTGCCCTCTTCCTGAAGGAGACCAAGGACCGGGACATCAGCACCTATCACCATTGACGCCGGCCGGACAGCGACCCGGTCGCTGAAGACAGGGAGGGACCGGGCCGCGGGAGGACTGCCCCGCCCGGCCGCTTCCTCCGACTCAGGCGGTTGTTCCGGGATGACCCAAGCTAGCTCGCTCTGGAAATTCGCAGGGAAACACAATGATTACTGGACAAGGGTTTCCGCGATCAGGAAAATAGGTGTCACTGCACCTTTCCAGTTCCTATGACCTTCTCTCAGGATCAGCCCGGATGACCGGCCCGCAGCCGCTCCTCCGGTGCCTCCCGGCGGTTTCTCTCCTCATCCTCAACTCTTGGTACAGAGGCGGCTCATGTCCGAAGACCTCTTCCCTGTGAAGCCACACATCCAGGAGCGGGCGCACATCAAGACGATGGAGGAGTACCAGCGGCTCTACCGCCTGTCCCTGGACAATCCGGAATGGTTCTGGGGCGAGCAGGCCAAGTCGCTCACCTGGTTCCATCCTTGGCAATCGGTTTTCGACGCCGACTACCGGGAGGTGGATTTCTCCTGGTTCTCGGGTGGGCGCATCAATGCCTGCTTCAATTGCGTGGACCGTCACCTTCCCCATCTGGGGGACAAGACCGCCCTCATCTGGGCCCAGGACGAGCCCGGCCAGTACACCCACATCACCTACCGGGACCTGAAGCACCAGGTGGCCCGGGTTGCCAACGTCCTGCTCCACCACGGGGTGAAGAAGGGCGACCGGGTCTGCATCTACCTCACCATGATCCCCGAACTGGTCTACACCATGCTCGCCTGCGCCCGCATCGGCGCCGTGCATTCGGTGGTCTTCGGCGGCTTCTCGGCGGAAGCCCTGCGCGACCGCATCGTGGACGCCCGCTGCAAGGTGGTGGTGACAGCCAACGAAGGTCTGCGCGGCGGCAAGCGGGTGCCCCTGAAGCGGATCGTGGACCGCGCCATCGAAGGCATGTCCCTGGTGGAGACGGTGATCGTGGCGCGACGCACGGACGGGGACGTTCCCATGCAGCCGGGGCGGGACCTCTGGCTGGACGAAGAGACCGCCAAACAACGATCCACCTGCACCAACGAATGGATGGGAGCGGAGGATCCGCTCTTCATCCTGTACACCTCCGGCAGCACCGGGAAGCCCAAGGGCCTCCTGCATACCACGGGGGGCTACCTCACCTACGCCTCGTTCACCCACAAGCTGGTCTTCGACTACCACCCTGAGGACATCTATTTCTGTGCCGCGGACATCGGTTGGGTGACGGGCCACAGCTACATCGTCTATGGGCCCCTGGCCAACGGGGCCACGTCGGTCCTCTTCGAGTCTACGCCGCTCTATCCGGACCCGGGCCGCTACTGGCAGATCATCGACGACCTCAAGGTGAGCATCTTCTACACGGCCCCCACGGCCCTGCGCGCCCTGGGCCAGGCGGGGGATGACTGGGTCGCCAACTCCAGCCGCAAATCCCTTCGGATCCTCGGCACCGTGGGCGAACCCATCAACCCGGAGGTCTGGCGCTGGTATCACGACGTGGTGGGCGAAGGCCGCTGCACCGTCGTGGATACTTGGTGGCAGACCGAAACTGGCGGCATCCTCATCGCGCCGCTTCCCGGCGTCACGCCCACCAAGCCGGGGTCGGCCACGCTGCCCTTCTTTGGCGTGAAGCCTGTGATCGTGGATCCGGCCACCGGCATTCCCCTGGAAGGAAATGATGTGTCCGGGGCCCTCTGCCTGGGCGCCCCCTGGCCCGGCCAGGCGCGGACCGTTCATGGCGACCACAAGCGCTTCCGGGAATCCTACTTCACCCAGTACCCGGGCTACTACTTCACCGGCGACGGCGCCCGGCGGGATGAGGACGGCTACTACTGGATCACCGGCCGCATCGACGACGTGATCAACGTCAGCGGGCATCGCCTGGGAACGGCCGAGGTGGAGAGCGCCCTCGTGGCTCATGAAGCCGTGGCCGAAGCGGCGGTGGTGGGCTATCCCCATCATCTCAAGGGCCAGGGCATCTACTGTTACGTGCTGCTCAACAGCGGCTACACGGAAAACGGGAACCAGCAGCTCATGGGCGCCCTCAAGGAGCAGGTCCGGCATGTCATCGGCGCCTTTGCCTCGCCGGACGTCATCCATATCGCCTCGGGCCTGCCCAAGACCCGGAGTGGCAAGATCATGCGCCGCATCCTGCGGAAGATCGCTTCCGGCGAGTACGACGGCATGGGGGACCTCTCCACCCTGGCCGATCCCGACGTGGTCAGCCGTCTCATCGAAGAGCATCAGGAATTCAATGCCTGATATTCTCCGGGGGTTCTCCCCGCAGCGCGTGCGCTGCGGGGAGAACCCCCGGACCCCCGAGCAGAAGCCCGGCAAAGCCGGGCTTCTGCTTTTCTGCGCTCAAGGGTCTGAGAGCCTACTGCGGCAGGTTCTGGACGAAGGCCCGGACCAGGGACTCGAAACGTCCTGCGGCAGCGGCGCCGGCGGCCAGAACCTCCTGGTGGGTCAGGGCCTGGGGCAGGATGCCCGCTGCCATGTTGCACAGGCAGGAGATCCCAGCCACGCGCATGCCTTCGTGACGGGCAACGATGGCTTCGGGGACCGTGCTCATGCCCACGGCATCCCCGCCCAGGGTGCGGAAGGCGCGGATCTCTGCGGGGGTCTCGTAGCTGGGGCCGGTGAGTCCTAGGTAGATACCCTCTTGAAGCGTCTGGCCGAGGTCCCGGGCACAGGCCTTCAACTGGCTCCGGAAGGCCGGGTCGTAGACCGCCGTCATGTCCGGGAACCGCGGCCCCGGTTCCACGTTGGGCCCGATGAGGGGATTGGTCCCGAACAGGTTGATGTGGTCGCTCAGGACCATCAGGTCGCCCACGCCAAAGGCGGGGTTCAAGGCACCGGCGGCATTGGTGAGAAGCACGGCCCCCACGCCCAGGCGGCCGTAGAGCCGCATGGGCTGGACGACGAGAGGCATGGGGTGGCCCTCGTAGAAATGGAACCGGCCGGCCTGGAGCAGGACCCGTCGGCCCTCGAACTCACAGAACACCACCTTGCCACCGTGCCCAGCCACGGACGGGGCGGGGAAGCCCGGCAGGTCCGTGAAAGGGATGGACAGGCCCAGCCTCGCTTCGGCGCAGTCCGCCAGGGCACCCAGTCCCGACCCCAGGACAATGGCCAGATCAGGAACGAAGGGGGCCTTTTCCTTCAGGACCCGGAGCGCTTCGGCGGCTGCCATGTAAACACCTGGGCGGAGATTAGGGGGTGGGCGTGATCGTGAGCGTCAGGGTGACATCCGGCTGGAGGACAGTAGGGCTGAGGAGCCGGATGCGCAGGGGGTGGTAGAAGGGGACGGTGCCGTTGACTGGCAGGACCAGAGGCTCGGTGGTTCCGCCGGTGCCCGTGAAGGTGAAGGTCCGCGGCAGCCGGGGCAGGTCCACTTCCAACTGGACGCCGGCTCCGAGCGCAGGCGTGATCGCCGCCGTCAGGGTGCAGGGCTTGTCCGCGGTCAGGTTGAAACCGGTGTAGAACACTTCCCCTTCGGAGAGGTTGGGGTAGGCCAGGGTCGGTCCGGGGTAGGGCTGGGTCACCTGGGTGGCCCTCGCCATGCTGAGCACCACCGGGGGCAGGGCGCCGGTGGGATCGGTTCCCCAGTTCGCGACAAAGGACGTGTAGGCGCCGATGGTCGGGCGGGGCCAGGGAAGCCCGAAGGGGGTTCCCAGGCTGGTCAGCACCGCATCGGTGAATACCGAGGCCAGGTCCACGGGCTCAGCCGCAAGCTTGCCCTCCTTGAGGCGGTTGATCTGGGTGTAGATGTTGATCGGTTCCAGGTCGATGGTCGTGCCGTTGAGCGCCGTTCCCGTGGGTGCCCCGGGGGCCAGGAAGAACCGCGCGGCGGCCAAGGGGTTGATGTTGGCCCAGTCGGAAGTGGTGCCAGGGGAGGGGAGGCTGTTGGCCTTGAGGATGACCTCCCAGGCAAAGGCCCGGAGGGCTGGGGCCGAATAGGGGTTCAGCTGGGAGGCGCTGAGGCTGGAGACGTCCCGGACATCCACCACGGGGCCGGCCAGACCCGTGCCCTGGGTATCGGCCAGATACGGGGACTGGAGCACGTTCGCGGCCATGGCCTGGGCGAGCCCCTCGATCCGGGCCATGTCTGGGCTGAGGTCCGCAAGGGGGGTTCCGATGGGATAGAGCGGATTCAGGGGAATGGAGTAGGTGCGGCCCTGGTTTCCGGCATAGAGGGTATTGCGCGCCAGCAGGGTGAGGATCACTCCCGGGTCCCAGGCATCGTCATTGGTGGGGCCCCCGCGCAGGGTCCCGAAGTAGACCGTCGACAGCAGGGACTGGGGGATCAGATTGCGATCGTAGACGACGTAGGAGCCGCCGGCATCCACGCCCGGCCAGTAGTGGAGGTCCAGGGCCGAACCCGGCGTGACCGTGCCGTACACATTGAAGAAGCTGGCGATGGTGTCCACGATGCCCAGCACCCGGCTGCCGGTTCCAAGCCCCGGGGTGCGCCCGGGAAGGCTGGTTTCCAGAACGGCCTGATCCACGAAGGCGGCCACGCCATTGCTGCTGGTGGTCGTGGGATCATAGACCCACCAGGCATCGTTCAGGCCGACCGTGAAATTCGCCACGGAATCCCCGGTGAACATCGAGGTCGGAACATTGCTGGTCGCCGAGACGGAACCATTAGCCGCCGCCCGCATGGCGTACTGAACCCGGTCGGCGGTCGGCACGGTGCTCTGGATGCCCTGTGGATCCGCAATCAGATTGACAATCTGGCTCCCCCCGCCGCTGAAGGAGCTCAGCACTTCCACCATGGTGAGGTAGCCCGTGGGAACCCGGGCCGAATAGAGCCCGGTGGTGCCGGTGAGGGTGGACCCGGCCAGGATCCAGGCATTGGTGATGGTTCCATCCGGAGCGGTCTGGGGCCGTTGTTGGTAGAAGCGGATGATGACCCCCTGGGCCGGAAGGCTCACGAGGTTGGCGGGGTTGGTGGCGTCGGCCAGTCCGGTGGGCACGCCCGAGGCGTCCCTGGCCAGGGGCACCCGCTGGTACATCACGGTTCCGGCGAGGGTGGCCGTGGGGACGCTGCTGCCGCCGCCCTTCCCATGACAGGCCAGGCCCAGGGCCAACAGGACAATGGCCCCCAGGCTCTGGAGGGAAGCTCGGTACAGCGGCATGACCACCTCGAAACGGCGAAAGGACCCAGTCTATCACGGCCCCCCGGGCCGGTCCCGCGGGGGGAACGGGAGGGGCGCTCCACTCCTGTGCCGCGGATCCCGGGGAGGTTCAGCGGAAGGAGGCGGAACCCAGGAGGGCGTTCTGAGCTGCCATTTCGGAAGGGACTTCCTCTTCGTCATTGAGCGCCGGAAGTGGATTCTGCTGCACGCCGTCGATTCGCAGTTCGAAGTGCAGATGGGGTCCGGTGGCGTTGCCCGTGCGGCCGACTTCGGCGATCTTCTGGCCCCGCCGGACGATGTCGCCGGCCCGGACCAGGTTCAAGCTGTGGTGAGCATAGAGCGTGGCCACGCCATTGCCGTGGTCGACCAGGACGTAGTTGCCGTATCCCTTGTGCTTCCCGGCGAAGACCACCTGGCCGTCGAGGGCAGCGAACACCGCCGTGCCCGTGGGCGCCGTCAGATCCACACCCTTGTGGCGGCTCCGGTACCGGACGCGTTTCTTGCGCTGGTCCTTCACCCGGACGGTCTTGGTCCGCATCCGGGGGCCCCAGGCGGAACTGATGGTCCGGGTCTCCACCGGCCAGAGCAGGTCGAGTCGGTTGGGATCGGCTGGCGCAAAGGTCGGCAGGAGGGCATCCAGTTCCGCCTCGGAGACGGGGGGCATCACCTGCTGCATGCGGGCCAGAAGCTGGGCCGCCGTGCTGGGATTCTGGTGGGGGTCGAGGTTCATCGCGCTGACGGGCCCCTCGGCGGGAATGGAACTGCGGACCTGGTAGGGCAGCAATTGTTCCATGTGCGGCATCGGCGCGGGTGCCACAGCCGGACTCCCAGGCAGGGCCGCCAGGGGATGGCGGGGCAAGGAGGCTGGGGTCTCGGCCAGCAGGGTGGCCTCGGTCGGGGCCGAGGCCTGCCGGAGGTTCAGGCGGGTCCCCACCTTGAGTCGCGACAGGGAGGTGCCGGGGTTCAGCTCCGCCAATCTCGCCAGGCTCAGGCCATGGGCACGGGCCACCGAGGCTGCCGTTTCGCCTTTGCGGATCACATGCACGGCGCCGTCGGCTGATCGGGAGGTGGTTTTCCGGGAACTGCGCCTCGGGGTGGCTTGAAGGCTGAGGCTGAAGGTCGCTAGAACGAGGGTCAGAACGGCAAGGCGCATGGGGGGACTCCGGCTGGAACGGAAAAGCCTGCTTCGCTAGGCCTCCATGAGGGGGTCAGGACCCCAGTGGCGATCGAGAGGAACGATGAACCTCTTATCCTACCGTGGCGTCGGAAACTTGAACATGCAAATGTTTTCCAACTAGCCACCCCTGGTTCAGGGCTTCCAGGGACACCCCGGCCAGGGCAGGGTCAGGGTTCCCCTCTTCCCGCCTTCCTTGCGCAAGAGTCGGGCCGGCCCAAGGGTCATGCCATGGCTCACGGCCTTCAGCATGTCGTAGAGCACCAGCAGGCCCACGGTGACCCCCGTGAGGGCCTCCATCTCGATGCCTGTGCGGCCCTCGCAGCTCACCTGGACCCGGAGCCAGGCCCGACGGGCCTCGGGGTCCCAGTGGTGGGTCACATCCACGGCGTCGATGGCCAGGGGATGGGCCAGGGGGATCAGGTCCGAGGCCCGCTTGACGCCCCCCACGGCCCCGAGCCGGGCCACGGTCCAGGGGTCTCCCTTGGGGCCTCCGCCCCGGGCCAGGGCCTCGGCCGCGGGGGCATCCAGCTCCAGGTACCCGGCGGCCACGGCCACCCGGCGGGTGATGGCCTTGGCGGAGACATCCACCATGACCGGGCGCCCTTCGGGATCCAGATGGGTCAGTTTGGCCATCAATCGCTCCAGGCCAGGAGGATGTCGCGCAGGGCGGCGGTATCCGGGGCGTAGGCCCGGGGGCCGCAGGCGGCCAGGGCCTCCTGGGCGTAGAACCCGTGCCCCACGGCCAGGCTGGGCACCCCGGCGGCCCGGGCCATGTCAAGGTCGAAGGGGGTATCCCCCACCATGAGGATGTCCTCAGGGGCCAGGCCGGTCAGCGCCTGAAGCTGCTCCAGGGATTCCGGGTGGGGTTTCCCGTGGGTGACGTCATCGGGGGTGATGATGGGATCGAAGAGGGGCTCCCAGTCCCACTGGGCCATCTGCCGGAGGAGGGGCAGGCGCCGCTTGGAGGTGACCACGGCCATGCGCTGGCCCCGTCCCTTCAGTTCGGCCAGGAGCTCGGGGATGCCCTCGAAGGGCTGCATCATGTGCTCGTGCTCCGCATGACCGAAGCTGCGGTAGGCCTTCAGGACCGTATCGCCGTCCAGACCCAGGGGATCGAAGGTGTTCCGGATGCCGGCTTCCACCGGCAGGCCCACGTACTTCAGCCATTCCTGCATGACGGACCGGGGCTGGCCGAGGGCATCCAGGGCATGGGCCATGCCCGCTTCGATGAGGGGACGGCTGTCCACGAGGGTGCCGTCGAAGTCCCAGGCGATGAGTTTCAAGGCTGCCTCCCAGGCCCCATCGATCCCATGGATCAGGCCGAGGGCAGGTGCAGGGCCTGGAGGAAGGTGGCCTCGGTGGCCTTCCGGAGCTCCTCCACCACGGTGGCCGGCACCGGCGAGTCGACGGACAGGACGACCATGGCCTCCCCCTTCTTCTCCCTGCGGCCCAGGCTCATGAAGGCGATGTTGATCTCGTGCTGGCCCAGCACCGTGCCGATCTTCCCGATCATGCCGGGGCGGTCCACATAGCTCAGGAGCAGCATGTGGGGCTCGGGCAGGAAGTCCATGGCGTAGTCCCGCAGGCCCACGATGCGGGGCGCGCCCTCGAACAGGGTGCCGGACACGACCCGGGTGCCCCAGGCGCCTTCCAGGGTCAGGGTGATCAGGTTGGAGAAGGCCCCGCCCTGGGTGGTCTTGTGCTCTTCCACCACGAGGCCCATGCGCTCCGCCACGAGGCTCGCATTGACCATGTTGACGGGCTGGTCCACGGCCCGGTCCAGGAGGGCGGCCAGGCCGCTCACGGTCAGGGGTGAGCAGTCGTGGGAGGCGATGGCGCCGCTGAAGCCGAAGGTCACCCGGTCCAGGTTGCCCTTCATGAGCTGGAGGCCGAATTCGCTGAGGATGGCCATGAGCTTGAAGTAGGGCCGCATCTGGTCCATGACTGCAGGGTCGAAGCGCGGCAGGTTCACGGCATTCTCCAGGGGGGCCCGATTCAGATAGGCCAGGATCTCCTTGGAGACGTCGATGGCCACGTTCACCTGGGCCTCCTGGGTGTTGGCGCCCAGGTGGGGGGTCACCACCAGCCGCTCCTGGGCGATGAGGGCCTTCATGAGGTCAGAGGCCGGGGGCTCCTCCGAGAACACATCCACGGCCGCCAGGCTCACCTTGCCGCTCTGGAGGGCGGCGAGCAGCACGGGCTCGTCCAGGATGCCGCCCCGGGCCACGTTGAGGAGAATGACGCCTTCCTTCATGAGGGCCAGCTGGTCGGCGCCGATCATGCCGCGAGTCTCGTCGTTGAGCGGCGTGTGCACGGTGATGATGTCGCAGGAGCGGCACAGTTCGGCGAGGTCCACCAGCTGTACGCCCAGGTCCTGGGCCCGCTTGGCGCCGACATAGGGGTCGCAACCCAGCACCTCGCACTCGAAGGCCTTGAGCCGGAGGGCCACGCGGCCGCCCACCTTGCCCAGGCCGATGACCCCGGCAGTCTTGCCCTTGAGCTCGACGCCCGTGAACTTGGCGCGCTTCCACTCCCCGGACTTCAGGCTGGCGTTGGCGGCGGGGACGTGCCGGCAGGCAGAAAGCAGCAGGGCCAGGGTGTGCTCGGCGGCGCTGTTGGTGTTGCCCAAGGGGGCATTCACCACGATCACGCCCTTGGCGCTGGCGTAGTCCACATCCACGTTGTCGATGCCGACCCCGGCCCGGGCCACGATCTTCAGGTTCTCGGCGGCGTCCAGCAGGGCCCTGTCCACGGTGGTGCCGCTGCGGGTGATGATGGCGTCGTACTCGCCGATGCAGCCCAGCAGGGCTTCCTTGGAGAGTCCCAGGCGGATGTCGAGGTGGACGCGCGGATCGGCCCGAAGAAGGGCTAGACCCTCGCCGGTCACCTCGTCGGTCACGATGATCTTCATGGGGACTCCACCTTCAGGTGCGGGTTCGCTCATGGCGCGAAGGGAATCCATCACCATAGCCCTGGAAGGCCCGAAGGACAAGCCTGGAGCGGGGGATCGGCCCGCCTACTTTTTGTAGACGCCCGCCCCGAAGATCAGGTTGTCCCAGACCTCGATGTAGCTGGTCTTCGGCTCCTTCTGGCCGGTTTTCGGGTTGAGGTACTTGTAGTCGTGCCAACCCTTGCCCTTGGTCTTGGCAATCCGGACCCGGTCCTGAATGTATTCAACCCCGTCGGGGTCCTTGGCTCTGATCTGATTCACGCCCACCTTGCTTGCCCCCTGCCCGTGGGCGAGCACCTTGCCATCCATGTCGTACACGAAGACATAGAGCTCGCCTCCATGCCGCTGGAAGCGGCCAGTGGCATGGGTGATTTCCTTGAAGGCGGCCTCTTTCCCGTGGGCCTTGGCAAAGGCGATGGCCTCCTTCACGAGGGCTTCGGCTTCGGCTGGGGTGGCCTCCTGGGCCGCCAGAGGCAGACAGAGGGCCGGCAGGCAGAGAAGGGCGATTGGATTCGGTCGCATGGGGCTCCGGATACGCACACCCTAAGTTTCGGCCCCTCCGGCCTGAGAGTTGAGGTCCGGTCCACTCGCCCGGGGAAAGTTGGAAGGCCCAGTGCAGATGAGCGTTAGAATAAAACTTAAATTTGGAGTCAATGAAATGGCCGAGCCTAGGCGCTGGGATCTTCTGAATACCCTCTTCCTCACGGGGACCCTCGCCTTGGCGCTGGGGCTGGTGCCTTGGCGGCTGGCCGTCGCGGGGTTGACCTGGACCGAGGCCCTGGTCTTTCTCGTCATGACCTTCGCCATCGGCACGGCCATCAGCGGCGGCTACCACCGGCTCTTCAGCCACCGGGCCTACCGGGCCACCTGGCCGGTGCGGATCCTGTTCCTCTGCCTCGGCGCCGCGGCCTTCGAGAACTCGGCCCTCAAGTGGGCCAGCGACCACCGGACGCACCACCAGCACGTGGACACGGAGCGGGACCCCTACAGCATCGGCCGCGGGTTCTGGTCCGCCCACTGGACCTGGGTGATGGAGGCCCAGGCCCTGCCCCTCACGGGGGTGGCGGACCTGGAGAAGGACCCCCTGGTCCTCTGGCAGCACCGGAACCATTTCCTCATTGGGGCCGTGGTGGCCACCCTGCCGCTCTGGATCGGGCTGGCCACGGGCGACCTCCTGGGCCACCTCGTGTTCGGCGTGGTCCTGCGCATCGTGGTGACCCACCACACGACATTCTTCATCAACAGCGCGGCCCACAGGTTCGGGACCCGCCCCTACACCGAGGCCAACACCGCCCGGGACAACTGGCTCCTGGCCCCGCTCACCTACGGCGAGGGCTACCACAACTTCCACCACCAGTGGCAGTGGGACTACCGCAATGGCGCCCGCTGGTACCAGTGGGATTCGACCAAGTGGCTGTTGAACCTGCTGGCCTGGATGGGGCTGGTGGGACAGTTCAGGAGGGTATCCCGCTCGACCATGGCCCGGGCCCGACTGCACATGGAAGAGCAGCGGCTGGGGGAGCGCCTGGTCCTGGCCAGCCCGGGGGTCGCCCGCCCCATGCGGGCCCGCCTCGGCTCGGCGCGGCTGCGACTCGACGCGGCCCTGCACGAACGGCATGAGGCCTGGAGCCACCGGAAGGCCCAGTGGCGGACCCGGGGATTGGCCGGGGCCGAGGCCTGGCGGGAGGCCAAGGCAGAGTGGCGGGCCTCGGTGGCCCTGCACCGGGCGGAACTGAAGCGTGCCTGGACGGAGTGGCGGGCTGCCCGGCTGGAGGCGCGGTCCATGCTGGTCTGCGTCTAGCCCCGACGAGTTCCCGCCCTTGTGGGATCATGAAGCCCACGTTCTTTGGAGCTCAGCATGGCTTCCTTCGACCTCATCGTCATCGGTTCCGGCCCGGGGGGCTACATTGCCGCCATCCGGGCCGCCCAGCTGGGCCTGAGCACGGCCATCGTGGAGAAGGACTCCCTGCTCGGCGGCACCTGCCTCCACCGCGGCTGCATCCCGGCCAAGACCTGGCTGGAGACGGCCCACCGCTTCGAGCAGATGAAGGTGGCCGATGACTACGGCATCGAGGGCGTGGAGGCCAAGGCCCTGAAGCCCAACCTGGCCACCATCGTCAAGCGCAAGGGCCGCATCGTGCTGAAGAATGCCAAGGGCATCGAGTTCCTCATGAAGAAGAACAAGGTGACCGTGCTGAAGGGCTTCGGCAAGCTGCTGGGCGGGGGCAGGGTGCAGGTGGAGGGCGAGATTCACGAAGCCAAGCGCATCATCCTGGCCACGGGCTCGGCGCCCAAGCCGATTCCCGGCCTGGAAACGGACGGACAGCGGGTCCTCAACAGCGACCACATCCTGGAGCTCACCGAGCTGCCGGAGCATCTGGTGATCCTGGGCGCCGGGGCCATTGGTGTGGAGTTCGCCTCGGTGTTCAGCCGCCTGGGCTCCAAGGTGACCCTCGTGGAGTTCATGGAGACGATCCTCCCCCTGGAGGACCAGGACATCGGCCTCGAGCTGGCCAAGATCTTCCGGAAGTCTCACAAGATCGATGTGCGGACCAAGACCAAGATCACCCGCATCGAGAAGCGGGCGGACGGTGTGCTCTGCCACCTGGAGGGCGAGTCCGCCGGCGAGGTCGTGGGCAGCCACCTGCTGGTGGCCGTGGGCCGCGCGCCCCTGGTGGAGGGCATCGGGCTCGAGAAGACCAAGGCCCGGGTGGACCGGGGCTGCGTGGCGATCGATCCCTTCATGCAGACCGGCGAGCCCGGCCTCTACGCCATCGGCGACATCGTACGCACCCCCTGGCTGGCCCATGTGGCCAGTGACGAGGGCATCGTGGCCGCGGAGCACGCCGCCCAGAGCCTGGGCAAGGATGTCCATCCCCATCCTGTCCGCTACGACCGCTTCCCGGCCTGCACCTACTGTGATCCCGAGGTGGGCACCGTGGGGCTCAGCGAGGAGGCGGCCAAGGCCAAGGGCCACGACGTGCAGGTGGGCAGCTTCCCCTTTGCGCCCATGGCCAAGGCCAACATCATCGGCGAGCCCCACGGCTTCATCAAGATCGTGGCCGACAAGCGGTACGGCGAGATCCTGGGCATCCACATCCTCGGCCCCAAGGCCACGGAGCTGGTGGCCTCCAGCGTAGCCCTGCTGGGCGGCGAGTTCACGGTGGAGGAACTCATCCACACCATGTATCCGCACCCGACCCTGAACGAGGTGTTCCCGGAAGCGGCCCGGGCGGTCTACGGCCGGGCGCTGAATATGTAGGCTCGCTCAGCGGATCAGCACCGGGCGCAGAAGTGCGGAGGACCGGGCAGGCGCGCCAGGCCCGCCAGGGCCAGTTCCCAGGCCCGCACCGGGCCCCGGAAGGCCGCGATCTCCGGGGTGAGCAGGCGGAGCGCGTGGAGGGCCGAGGGGTCGGCGGGCAGGGGGAGGAGGGGCACGGCCATCCCCGTGGCCGTGCGGAGGGCGGCCCGCAGGACCTCGGTCAGGGGCGTGGCCGAGGGCAGCACCAGGGGCGGTACCCGCAGTTCCGCCCCCTCGGGCACCGGTACACCGGTCCAGAGATCGGTCTCGAAGCCGCCGTGCTCGCCATGATCCGGCGCCTCCCGCCACTCGGGACGGCGGAAGGTCATCTTGCGGCGGTCCTTCTCCCAGTCGGCCAGGAAGGTCTTCAGCTCCCCCTTTTCCAGGGGGCCCATGGGCGCCTTGGCGAGCGCCACCGGGGTGGCTCGGTGGATCCGGCCTGGCAGTCGCCGGGCCAGCATGGGCCTCCCGCCCAGCCAGGGCAGGCCCGCGTCCAGGGCTGCCACCAGGGCGCCGATGCGGCGGCGGTGCAGGTCCAGGGCCGCCGGCAGATCGCAGCCGGGCAGCGGAACGAGGCCCAGGAGGTTCACCTGCAGCCCTCCGGCCTGCATCCTTTCGGCGGCCTCCAGGGCTTCCAGCAGGTCGGCGGCCGCCAGCCCCAGCACCGCCACCTGGGGCAGGCCGTGCCCCTGGATGCGTTCGACCAGGAGCAGCCCTCCGGCCGCGCCTGTGAGCAGCGTCCCGCCCAGTTCCGCGGCCAGCTGGAAGGCGGCAGGGTGCATCATTCCTGAAACTCCCCCGCCTTCATGCCGCCCGAGCGTTTGATGCGGGAGTCGAGTTCCGGGGCGGGCATGCCTGGATGGTAGCAGTGGTCAGGAGGAAGGATCAGTGACTGATCCGGATCCAGAAGGTGGTTCCATCCTGGCCGGTGTCGAAGCCTACCTGTCCATGCAGGATGCCCTCGCCGAAGAGCTTCATGGCGTAGGTGCCCAGGCCGCGTCCGACGGTACCCTTGGTGCTGAAGGATCGCTGGAAGATGCGGCTGCGGATCGCCTCCGGAATCTCCCCAGGATTGTGGACCTGGAAGCGGAGGTATGGGCCCTCCCGATGGGCGGAGAGGGTGATGGTCTCGCCGGTCAAGGAGGCCTCCACCGCGTTCACGGCCATGTTCAGGAGCACGCGCGAGAGCAATTCGGGATCGGTGTGGATCGCCTCTTCCTGACTGAGCAGGATCTCGACGTTGCGCTCCCCGGCCAGGGTGTGGCGGTCCAGCAGGTCTCCCACATCCCGGAGGATCTCCATGGGCAGAATGGTGCGCACACGGGGTTCCAGCTCCCCGTGTTCCGCCTGGGCCATGGCCCGGTGGCTCTTGAGTTCCCGGTCCAGCAGGTCCGTGAGATGAGCCAGCTTCTGGGCCACGCTTTTCGAACTGTTGACCCCCGAGGCGAGGAGGTCGGCCCAGCCGCGGATGCCCTGCATGAGGTTGGCCACATCGTGATAGAAGAGGCGTTCCAGGGCGTCGCGGCGCTTCACCGCACTGAGGTCGTGCAGCACCACGGCGATGAACCGGTAGGGGCCGACCTCCAGGGGACTGGCCACGATCTCGAACTCTGCGCTCTCAATGAGATCACCGTGGCGCAGGGTGAGGAGGCACTCGGAGTGGACGGCCTCTCCGGTGCGCTGGGCCTCCAGCACGGCCAGGACGGCCCCGCAGTGGGCACAGGATTGGCTGGTGCCACATCCGCCGGGACCTTCCGGTACATGGACGCAACCGAAAATTTCGCCGGTACGGCGGCCCAGGGGGGACCCATCTTCCGGGTCAACCACATCCATGACGCGGTCATTGGTGGCAAGCACCTGCCGGTGGACGTCGAGGATCAGCACCAGGCCGTCCAGCGCATGCATCAGGAAATTCGCCACAGGATGGCTCAGGCAGGCTTCGGCCTCGAGGCGCAACTCCTCCCCCTCGGCGCGTTCGGCCGGGGCGAAGTGGGTGGGGGCCCTGGGTTCCTGTCTCGACGAATCCTGGGGCACCATGGACACTCCCGGACTGCGGATACAAGAGGGTTACAAAGGATGTATCGGTCATATTAAACCCAAGATTAGCTCCTTCGGGGGCGAACCACCTATGCTGGGTGCCTGGAGGGCGGCATGGACCTGGGCATCCGCGGGAAAGTGGCGATGGTGGCCGCGGGCAGCAAGGGGTTGGGCCGGGCGGCGGCCCTGGCTTTGGCGGCCGAGGGTTGCGCGGTGTCCGTCTGCGGGCGCGACCCCGAAGCCCTGGACAGGGTGAAGGCGGAACTGGAAGCCCTGGAGGTCGCGGTGGCGGTGGTGACCGCCGATGTGTCCCTAGCCGAGGACCTGGCCCGCTGGCACCAGGCCACGGAAGCGGCCCTGGGCCCCGTGGACATCCTCATCACCAACACGGGCGGGCCCAAGGCGGCGGTGTTTGCAGACCTGACCGATGGCGACTGGGCCGCCGGCGTGGAATCCACGCTCATGAACGTGGTGCGGATGGCGCGTCTGGTGCTGCCCGGGATGCGGTCCAGGCGGTGGGGCCGCATCGTCCACATCACCAGTCTGGTGGCGAAGCAGCCCTATCCCCTGCTCACCATCAGCTCGACCCTGCGGGCCGGGCTCTCGGGCCTCACCCGCACCCTGGCCCTGGAGACCGCCAGGGATGGCATCACCGTGAACGCCCTGCTGCCGGGGCATGTGATGACCGATCGCCAGACCCACCTGGCGGAGGTGAAGTCCGCCGCCGATGGCCTCTCCGTGGCCGAGCACCTGGCCCGGGCCGCAGCCTCCATCCCCGCCGGACGCATCGGAAGGCCCGAGGAGGTCGGGGCGGTCATCGCCTTCCTCTGCAGCGGGCCAGCCTCCTACCTCACGGGGCAAAGCCTGCTGGTGGATGGGGGGCTGGTGCAGGGTACGTTCTGAGGAGAGGGGTCCCGGCAGCCGGGTGGCGGACCCTTCAACCCTTCGCCTCCGCTGCCCCTCCTTAAGGGTGAAGCTCAACTCGGGCTTGCTCCTTGCCAACCGCCGAGGTCGCCATGCGCGAAGCAACCCTCCTGCACCGTTCCGGTTCCATGGGTTGGGTCGCTTCCCTCACCCTGGCATCCTCGCTGGCCCTCGTCGGTTGCACCCCGATCCAGGTATGGATGGGATGGCGGGTCCGCCTGGAGAAGACGCCCATCGCCTCCATGGCCGCGACCCTGCCCAAGGGGGCCATGGCCCCCGGGGACAGCGCCCCCCTGGTGGTGACCGTGGTGCAGCCGGACGGCACTGCTCTTCAGACCGAAGGGGTGGCCGGGGGCAAGGTCCTGTGGGAGGACCTCCAGATCACGGCCACGGTGGTCGCGGTGAGCCCGAAGGGTATCATCTCCCTCCCTGCCGATCCCCGCCTCAGCGATGGGAGGACGCCGCACCTGACCATCTCGGTGCCGAGCCATCCCGGACTCCAGACGGAGTTGGGCATCGCCGTCCGGTACGATGGGGCCTTCAACTCCAACTTCTCAGGCAGTCCCGGTATGTCCGGCATGGATGGCTCGGCTGGGAGCGATGGGATGAGCGGCAGCATGGGTTCCTTTGATCCCAACAATCCCTCGCCGGGGGGAGACGGATCGGATGGCAGCAACGGCTCCGACGGCCAGGATGGCGGGCCAGGCGGGGATGCTCCGTCCGTGCTGGTGAACGTGGCCTTCAGGCCTGGCGTCCGTCCCCTGCTGCAGGTGAGCGTGACGGGTGGGGGCCGGGTAGACAGGTTCCTGGTGGACCCCCAGGGCGGATCCCTCACCATCAAGGCGGAAGGCGGTCCCGGCGGTTCCGGGGGTCGTGGTGGCCGGGGGGGTCGCGGGGGCTTCGGCGGTTCCGGAATCCCCAATGGTTCAAGCGGCCGCGACGGGATGAGTGGACGGGATGGCTCCGATGGATTTCCCGGAAGGGCGGGAGGCATCACCGTGGTCTACGACCCCCGGGCCAAGCCCTACCTGGGGAGCCTGCGGTTCTTCAACCGGAAGGGATCGGGAGGCGCCGGCCCGGCCCCGGTGCTCATGGAGGCAGCCATGCAGCCCCTATGGTGAGGGGCCGCTTTCTCAGGCAAGGACACCCGCTCAGCGCTTGAAGTTGCTCACCGTCTCGAAGTAGTGCGCGAAGGCGGCCATGCCGCCCGAGGCCTGCTCCCAGTCGTAGTTCTCGTTGGGGGCGTGGTAGCCGTGGCTGGGGAGGCTGAGGCCCAGGAAGAAGACCTCGCAGCCCAGGATGTCCTCCATGGTCTTCACGGCGCCGATGCTGCCGCCCTCGCGGGTGAAGGAGCAGGGCGCGTTGAAGCCGAACTTGTAAGCCTCCTTGATGGCCGCGGCGTAGGGTCCGACGACATGGCCCTTGAAGGGTGCCAGGCCATGCTCCTCGTGGAGCTGGACATCGGGGAAGTGCTCGTTCACGAAGGCGCGGATGCGGCCCATGGTCCTCTGCTCGTCCATGTCCGGCACCAGGCGGCAGCTCAGCTTGACCTCGGCCCGGGGCGGCACGGCGCTCTTGATGCCGGGTCCCGTGTAGCCGCCGACCACCCCATGCACCTCCATGGTGGGCCGCCCCCACACGCGCTTCATGACCTTCATGGGGTCCTCGGTGCGCATCCCGGTGATCATGTGGTCCTTCTTGAAGGTCTCCACGCTGAACCCCGCGTGGGCCCATTCCTCGAGTTCCTGCTTGGAGGGCTTCACCACCTCGTCGTAGAAGCCGGGGATCTTCACCTTGCCGGTTTCGCCGTCCAGCATGGCGGCGACCACCTTGATGAGCTCGGCCAGGGGGTTGCGCGCGGCGCCGCCCACCACGCCGCTGTGCAGGTCGTGGTCGGCGGTCTCCAGGGTGAGACGGAAGCCCTTCAGTCCGCGCAGTCCCGCAGGGGTGCTGGGCCTGCCCCGGGTGATCCAGACCGTGTCGCTCACCACGATGGCGTCGGTCCTGAACCGGCCCTTGTGGCGGTTAAGGCCGCCCTCGAAGCTGGGCGAGCCGATCTCCTCCTCGGTCTCCCACAGGAAGTGGATGTTCAGGGGCACGCCCGCGCGGCGGGCCGCCAGGGCTCCGCAGAAGGCGGTCACGGCGGGGCCCTTGTCGTCCGTGCTGCCCCGTCCCCGGTAGGTGTCGCCGTCCACCACGAAGGTGAAGGGGTCGGCGGTCCACTCGGGCTCGTTGGCGGGCTGCACGTCCATGTGGTTGTAGACGGTGATGGTGGGCTGGCTGGGGTCCTCGCCGAACCAGCCGTGGATGAGGGGATTGCCGCTGGTCTCCAGGATCTCGGCCCGGCCGCCGTGCCGCTCGAAGAGCGAGCGCGCCGCCTCGGCCACGCGGCGCACGTCGCCCTGGTGGGCCGGATCGGCGCTGATGGAGGGGATCTCCACGAGGGTTCTGAGCTCCGCCTCGAAGACTCCGCGGCACCCGTTGGCGAACTGGTCCAGGGCCTCGCGCGTGAGAAGGGAAGGATCCATGGCTGCTCCGGGAAGGGAGACCATCATCCCACAGAGCAAAGTGTTGTCTATAAAAGGACCTACGGGTAAAGGATGGGTTCAGCCGGGGTAGGTTCCGGGGACCTTCAGGCCGGTCCACTCGGGCAGGCCCAGGGCCAGGTTCAGGTTCTGCACGGCCTGGGCGGCCATGCCCTTGCCGAGGTTGTCCAGGGCGACCATCACGACGCCGTGGCCGTGCCGGGCGGCCACGGCGAGGTCCGCGAAGGCGCTGCCGGTGGTGGCGGCCACCCGGGGGGAGCCGTCCACCATGCGCACGAAGAAGCGGCCTTGGTAGAAAGTCTCGAAGTGCGCTTTGAGGGCCGCCGTATCGAGGCCTGCGGGCAGGGGAAACTGGGCCGTGGCAAAGATGCCCCGGACCATCGGGGCACTCTGGGGGACGAAGCTCAGGGGTGCCTCCCAGCCCGCGCTAGCCAGGGTGCGCAGCACCTCGGCCTCGTGCTGGTGCCCCAGCACCTTGTAGGCCCGGAAGTCGTTGGCACGGGTGGGATGGTGCGTGGTCTCGGAAGCTGCGGCGCCGGATCCACTGGAACCCGTCGCCGCGATGACGGCCACGAAGGCGGGCTTCCATTCCGCCAGGGGCAGCAGGGCCAATTGCATGGCCGTGGCGAAGCAGCCGGGGTTGGCGATGCGCTTGGCGTCCCGCATGCGCTCGGGCCTCCAGTCCACCAGACCGTAGACCCAGGCGGGATCCAGTCGGAAATCCGCCGAGAGGTCAATGACGAGGAGGCGTTCCATCAGGCCGTGGGCCTTGCCGGCGGCCTCGATCTCAGGCCAAAGCTTGCCCAGCTCGCCATGGGGCAGGGCGGAGAACAGAACAGGGGCCTCGCTCTGGGCCAGGGCGGCCCAGTCCGGCGCGGCCTCGAAGGCGCCCTCCACCAGCCCGCGCAGGTTCGGGTGCTGAGTGTGGAAGGGCTTGCCCGCATGGCTGCGGGCCGTGCCCCGCAGCGACTTCACCGCCGGGTGCGTCGAGAGCCAGCGCAGCAGCTCGCCCCCGCCGTAGCCGGAGGCACCCAAAATCAATACATCCACAGATTTCATAGGAACTCACCGAAAAAAGATGCCTCCACAGATTTCACAGATTCACACAGATTGGAAAACAGACATCGGATTTTGAATCTGTGAAATCTGTGAAATCTGTGGACCCGAAGCATTTAGACCTTGGCGGCGATCTTGGGTTCGAGGAGGTCGAGCACGAACTTGCCGAGGGCGTCGGCGTCGGCGCGGGCATTGCGGGCCGGCAGGCCGAGGGTGGCCACGAAGCGCTCGCCCACGCGGTTGTCCGTGGCGGGGCCCGCGATCAGGTCCGGCCGGATGCCAAAGGCGGCCTGGAGGTGGTGAACGCCCCCGGCCGCCCCCACGGGATCGTTGGCGCAGAGGATGAAGGCGCCGCTAAGGGCCCTCAGCTCCGCATCCTCGAGGATGGCCTGCACGCCGTATTCGCCCATGATGCCGTCGCCGGTCTCGGCCACGATGACGTCCACGCCATGGGCCGCCAGCTCCGAGAAGATGATGCGGGACATCCCTGCGGCGCTGCCCGCATCCGTGCACACGCTGCCGGCGTCCGTGAAATCCAGGGCCACTTCGGCGCCGTAATCACGCATGGACAGCGCGTCGCGCATGAGGGAGACCCCCGTGAGCTTGCAGGCTCCGACCCGGTAGCCCGCCCGGCTGAGCTGGCGGATGGTGGCGCAGGCGGCGGCGGTCTTGCCTGAGTTCATGCAGGTGCCCGCCACGTAGACCACGGGGCAGTGCGGCGAGAGCCCCGTGCCCTTGAGGGCGCCCATGCGGATGTGGGCGGGCTGACCCGCCCGGGACTGGAATTCGGGAAAGACCAGCACCTGGCCCAGCACCTCCATCTCGAAGGGCTTGCCCACGTCCGGGTTGTGGGAGAGGCAGCGGCCGATGACGCCGCCCATGTTCAGGAGGTTCACGACGTCGCCGGTCTTCAGGGTGGCAGGCAGGACGCCCTCGTAGCCCTGGAGGGCGTTGCGGTGACCCAGGGCACCCACGAGGATGTCACCGTCATGCAGGGTGCTCATGCGGCCGTAGGGGTCCTCCAGCTGGTTGTAGGTGGTCTTCTCGCCCCTGATCTTGCAGGCGATGACCGAGCCCTCCTCCAGCAGGAGGTCGCTCGACAGCGTCAACGTGCGGCCCAGCCGCAGGTTGCGGGTGACCGAGGCGAGCTTGTCGACATGGATGCGCATGGGGGCCTCGAGGTAGTCAGTTCGGCTTGGCTTTGAGTGTCAGGGTCTGCTGGACGCCGAAGATCTTGGCGAAGCCCGCGGCCTCGACGCCGGTCCAGAGCCGGTTGGCCTCGCCGTAGGTGGCAATGCGGGGATCCATCAGGGAGTAGGGCGACTGCACGCCTTCCACCACGAAGGTGCGCGGATGAAGGGTGAGGCGCACCTCGCCGCGCACGCGATCCTGGCTGGATTCAAGGAAGGCCTCCAGGTCCCGGGCCAGGGGGTCGAAGAAGTGGCCCTCGTGCAGCAGGGAGCCGTAGAGGTTGCCCAGGGACTCCTTCCAGAACAGCTGCTTGCCGCTCAGCACCAGCTTCTCCAGCTCCCGGTGGGCCCCGATAAGCAGGTGCGCGGCCGGGGCTTCGAAGCCCACCCGGCCCTTGATGCCGAGGATGGTGTCCCCCAGGTGCACGCCGCGACCAATGCCGTAGGTGTGGCCGAGGGCGTTGAGCTGAGCGATGAGCTCGACGGGGTCCAGGGCGGTGCCGTCGAGGGCCACGGGCACGCCTCCGTCGAAGCTGAGGACGAGGGTCCGGGGCGGGAGGGCCCCGATGACGCCACCCGGGAAGGCGACCTCGGGCAGGGTGGTCCAGGAGTCCAGGGTCTCCCGGCCCCCGATGCTGGTGCCCCACATGCCTTCGTTGATGGAGTAGTCCTTGGTCTTTTCCGGGAAGACCACGCCGCGCTGGGCGCAGTAGGCCATCTCCTCGGCCCGGGACAGGCCCAGGTCGCGGATGGGCGTGAGGATCTCCAGTTCCGGCGCCAGGGCGCGGAAGGCCACGTCGAAGCGCACCTGGTCGTTACCGGCTCCGGTGGAGCCGTGGGCGATGGCGGCGGCGCCCATCTCCTTGGCCAGGTCGGCCACGGCCCGGGCCTGGCAGACGCGCTCCGCCGACACGGACAGCGGGTACATCTGGCCCCGCAGCACGTTGCCGTAGACCAGGTAGCGCAGGTAGCCCTCGAAGAGGCCGGCCCGGGCGTCCACGGTGGTGTGGCTGAGGGCGCCCAACCTCGGCGAGGCGGCCTCGATGCGGGCCAGCTCCTCGGGCGCGAAGCCGCCGGTGTTGACCGTGACCGTGGCCACGTCGTAGCCCTGCTCCTTGAGATAGAGCACGCAGAAGGAGGTGTCGAGGCCGCCGGAGAAGGCGAGAACGGCGAGCTTGCTCATAGAGGACCTTTCATCTGGAAAGCAAAAGGATTTACCACCAAGACACCAAGGGCACCAAGAACTGCAAGAGCAAGTGCCTTCGGTCTGGCCTGGTGTCTTAGTGTCTTGGTGGTGATCAGGTTCAGTCCGCCCACAGGGCCTCCTCGGCCTGGGCGTGAACCCTGCCCTTGGCTTCGATCCAGGCGCGGGCCGCGGCGAGGTCGGCGGACAACGCCTCGAGACCCAGGTTCCCGGCGCCGCCCAGGTGGGTGGCCGTGAGGGCCGCGCGATCCGGGACGAAGGTCCCCTCCTGGATCTGCTGGGCGACCTTGCGGTAGGCCTCGCGGAAGGGCAGCCCCCCCTGAACGTAGACGTAGGCCTGGTGGGCGGCGTAGAGCTCGTCCGTGCTGGCGGCCGCGGTGGCCTCGGCTTCCACCTTCAGGGCGGGGACCAGGCGGACGAGCACGCCGAACAGTTCCTCCGCCTGCCGCAGGCCCAGGACCACGGGGCGCTTGAGCAGCTGCAGGTCCCGGTGGTAGCTGGAGGGCAGGCCCGAGGCGAGCTGGTCCACCAGGCCGGCCGTGCCCCGCAGCTCGCGGCAGCGGCCCCGGGCCAGCTCCACCACGTCGGGGTTCTTCTTCTGGGGCATGATGCTCGAGCCGGTGGTGAAGGCGTCCGGCAGCTTGAGGAAACCGAACTCCTCGGTGCTGTAGAGGGAGACGTCCCACAGGAATTTCTCCAGCACGCCACCCGCGGAAGCGGCCCACTGCAGCAGGGCCACCTCGTGGCGACCACGGCTGTTCTGCACGTCGATGGGGCTGCGCTGGACCTTGGAGAAGCCCAGCAGCCTGGCCGTGAGCTCCCGGTCGATGGGCAGGGGCACGCCGAAGCCCGCCGCCGATCCCAGGGGGCCGCGGTCCAGGCGCCGGTAGACGGACTGGAGGGCCTCCAACTCCTCCAGGAGGCCCTCGGCGAAGGCGGCCCCCCACATGCCGAAGGTGCTGGGCATGGCGCGGCGCAGGTGGGTGTAGCCGGGCAGCGGGACGGACTGATGGGCCCTGGCGAAGGCCACGAAGGCGTCGGCCAGGTCAGCGATCCGCAGCCCCAGTCGGAGCAGCGCGTCTCGCAGGAAGAGGCGGAAGGCGAGGATCACCTGGTCATTGCGGGAACGGCCGAGGTGGATGCGCTGGCCCACGGCGCCCAGGCTCCGGGTGAGCTCGGCCTCGATGGCCGTGTGGCAGTCCTCCAGGTGGGCCGGGATGGGGAAGGCGTTCTGGCGGGCCAGGTTGGCGATGCGCTTCAATCCCTGGACCAGGGCGGCGGCATCGGCGGCCTCCAGCAGCCCCGTGGCCGCGAGCATCCGGGCGTGGGCGGCACTGCCCAGGGCGTCGAAGGGCAGCAGGGCCAGGTCCGTGTCCGGGTCCTCGCCCACCGTGAACCGGTGGATGGCCTCGTCCAGGGGCACATCCTTGGCCCAGAGCCTCGAGGGATCCCCAGCTGGCGCAGGTGCCGTCCGGGAGCTAGGGTCAGCCTTCATTGGGGCACCTGCAGCTTGAAGAAGGTGGGCACGAGCCGGGCGTAGAAGGCCGCGCCCGCTTCGAGTTCGGGGAGGGTCAGGTACTCGTTGGGGCTGTGGCTGCGGAAGGTGTCGCCGGGGCCCACCTTCACCGTGGGGATGTCCCCGAGCAGGGCCCAGTCCGAGGTGGTGGCGGAACCCACGGGGCCCGCCTTGCCCGCCGCCTGGAGGGCCGCCCGGACGATGGGATGACTTGGGTCCGTGCTCTTGGGCAGGTAGCGCTTGGAGTGGATGGCCACCTCGCTTTCCAGCTGCCGCTGGAAGGTGGCCGCCAGGGCGTCATGATCCTGTTCGGGACCGGTCCGGAGGTCGATGAGGAACTCGCAGGCATCCGGCACCTGGTTGTGCCGCAGGCCGCCCTGGACCTGGGTGACCTGGGCCCTCTGGGAGCCCAGCAGCGGGTGGACGGGGAAGTCCATGGCGGCCACGCGGCCGATGTCCCGGGCGGCCTTGTGGATGGCGTTCTCAGCCCCCAACATCTGGGCGTTGGCCACGTGCCCGCTGTGGCCCCGGGCCGTGCACTTGAGCACCAGCAGGCCCCGCTGGGCCGCGCAGACGCGCAGGCCGGTGGGTTCGCCCACCGCGGCGCCATCCAGCCGGCCCAGGTGGTCGAGGATGGTGGTGATGCCCTGGCCCCCGGTCTCCTCCTCGGCACTGAACGCGACGACCACCTCCCCGTCCAGCTCCTGCCCGGCCAGTTCGAAGGCCGCGAGCAGGATGGCCGCCACGCAGCCCTTGGCGTCGTTGGCCCCGAGTCCCTGGAGCCGGGCCCCGTGCCAGGCGGGGGTGAAGGGATCGCCCTCCCAGCCCGCGCAGGGAGGCACGGTGTCCAGGTGGGAATTGAGCAGCAGCCGGGGTCCGCCCTTCCGGCCGAGGGTGAACCAGAGGTTGTGGCCCAGGCGCTGGACCTCGAAGCCCTTCTTGGCCAGGAGATCCTGCACCAGGTCCGCCAGGGGGCCTTCTTCGCCGGACACGCTGGGGGTGCCCACCAGCAGGGTGAGGAGTTCCGCGGGGCTCATCCGGCGACCGCCGCGGGGAGGGTCCGGACGATCATGGTGCCGCTGCCTTCGTTCGTGAACACTTCCGCCAGCAGGGCGTCCGGCACCAGGCCGCTCACCAGGTGGACGCTCAGGACGCTGCCCTCGAGGGCGGCCTTCACGGCGGCGATCTTGGGCCGCATGCCACCGCTGACGACGCCCTGGGCCTCGTAGCCAGCCAGCTCCTCCAGGGTGGCGTGGGGGATGAGGGAGGAGGTCTTGGTGACATCCTTGAGCAGCCCAGGCACCGAAAGCAGGAAGAAGAGCTTTTCGGCCCCGAGGGCCGAGGCCAGGCTGGCGGCGATGGTGTCGGCATTGGTGTTGTAGATGGCGCCGTCCTCGCCGCCGGAGAGCGGGGCCACCACCGGCATGAAGCCGCCCTCCAGCAGGTGGCTGAGCACCCCGGGGTCCACGGCATCGATGTCACCCACGAGGCCGAAATCCACCAGCTGGGGCTCCGTGGCACCGTCCGGCACCACCGCCACCGGCGGGCGCCGGTGGGCCTTCACCAGGCCGGCATCCAGACCCGACAGGCCCACGGCGGGGACGCCCGCGGCCTGGAGTTCGGCCAGGAGATCCATCTGCACCTGCCCGGCAAAGACCATCTTGGCGGCGTCGAGCACCTCGGGGCTCGTCACGCGTCGGCCCGCGACCTTCCGGACAGGGATGCTCATGGCCTTGCAGATGGCGTCCAGCTCGGCCCCGCCGCCATGCACCACCACCACGCGGATGGAGAAGGACCAGAGCAGGGCCAGCTGCTCGCAGAGCGCCTTGCGGACCTTGGGCTCCGTCAGGACCTCGCCGCCGACCTTGACCACGAAGGTCTTGCCCCGGAACAGGCGGACGTACTGGGAGGCCTCCTTGAGGGCGGCGTAGGGATTGGGGGACAGCGGCATCGCGGACTCCGGATTCAGGAATTCAGAAGGCGGTGGATCATGGCCCGCTGCACGTGGAAGCGGTTCTCGGCCTCGTCCACGACCCGGCTCCAGGGGCCGTCGAGGACGCTGTCGTGGACCTCGAGGTTGCGGCGCACCGGCAGGCAGTGGGTGAAGATGGCCTCCCGGGCCGCCTTCTGCATGTGGGCGGACGTGGGCATCCAGGCGCCCAGCTCGGCCATGGGTGCGGCCTCCAGGCCAGACGAGGTCGAAGGTCCCCAGGCCTTGGCATAGACCGCGGCGCTGCCCTCCAGGGCCGCGTCCTGGTCGTTGGTGTAGACGATCTTCCCGCCCGTGGCAGCGGCATAGGCCTCGGCCTCGGCGCGGACCTCGGGCGCCAGCTCGTAGCCCTTGGGGTGAGCCACGCGGATCTCCGCCCCGCAGGCGGCGGCGGTGAGGAGGAAGGAATTGGGCACGGCCTTGGGCAGGGGCTTGATGTGGGGTGCCCAGGTGAGGGTGACGGCCACCTTCGTGCTGCCGTGGGCCTCCTGGATGGTGAGGAGGTCCGCGAGGCCCTGGTGGGGGTGCTCCCGGGCGCTCTCCATGCTGAGCACCGGCACCGTGGAGAAGCGCCGGAAGGCGTTGATGACGGGATCCAGCTCGTCGGTGGCATCGCCCTCGCCGCCGCTGAAGGTGCGCACGGCCAGCAGGTCCACGAAGCGGCCCAGCACGGGTACGCCTTCGCGCACATGCTCCTGCCGGTCGGCATTCATCACGGCGCCGTCGCGGTCCTCCATCTTCCAGCTGCCCGCCCCCACCTCCAGGACGATGGCGTGGCCGCCGTGGCGGAGCATGGCCGCCTCGAAGCTGGCCCGGGTCCGCAGGCTGGGGTTGAAGAAGACCATGCCGAGGATGCGGTCCATGAAGATGGCGCCGGGCTTCTGGATCTTCCACGCGGCCGCCTGGGCGAGGATCTCCTTGACCCCCGCGGGGCCCAGATCCGAGATGCGGGTGAAGTGGTTCATGGCTGCTCCGGCACGAAGGAATGAATGGCGGTGATGAGCGCGAGGAGGGCTCCGTCGCTGACGTTGAGGGGGGGCATGAGGCGCAGGACGGCAGGATCTCCAGAGCCCCCCACCAGGATGTGGCTGGACAGCAGGTGCTTCTTGAGGGCGGCCGCGTGGGCGCTGCGGAGGCCCAGCAGCAGGCCTTCGCCCTGCACGGCCGAGACCACGGAACCCGCCAGTTCTTTCCGCAGCCGGGCGGCGGCGGCGGCGGCCTGGGGCATGAGCCCCTCAGTCCCGATCACGTCCAGCGTGGCCAGCAGGGCGGCGCAGGCAAGCGGTCCACCTCCGAAAGTGCTGCCCAGGTCGCCGCCCTTGAGCCTGGAGGCCACGGCAGTGGTCATGAGCAGGGCCCCCATGGGCACGCCGGAAGCGAGTCCCTTGGCGGAGGTGATCAGGTCGGGCCGGACCCCGTAGAACTGGGCGGCGAAGGGCGTGCCCATGCGCCCCATGCCCGTCTGGATCTCGTCGAAGATGAGCAGGGTTCCCGAGTCGTCGCACTTCACCCGAAGGGCCTGGAACCACTCCCGGGCGGCGGTCTTGATGCCCGCCATGCTCTGGATGGGTTCGACGATGATCCCCGCGACATCCGAGAAGTCCGCGTCCCGGAGGGCCCCGAGGTCGCCGAAGGGCAGGCGCAGGCAGGGCACCAGCTGGTCGGCGAAGGGCTCAGTGATCTTGGGATCGTCCGTCACGGACAGGGCCAGCAGGGTGCGGCCGTGCCAGCCGCCCTCGAAGGCCGCCAGCCGCTTCCGGCCCGTGAGGAGCAGGGCCATCTTCAGGGCGTTCTCGTTGGCCTCGGCCCCGCTGTTGCAGAAGAAGACCGAATCCATGCCGGCGAAGGTGGTGATCCGTTCGGCCGCCGCGTCCCGCACGGGCAGGGCGGCCGCGGCCGAGTAGAAGAGGAGGGAGGCGGCCTGGTCCGCCAGGGCCTTCACCACCTTCGGGTGGCTGTGCCCGGTGGCGCAGACGCAGTGGCCCCCATAGAAGTCCCACCAGGCCAGACCCTGGTCATCGAAGACCCGGTCGCCCTCGCCCTTCACCAGCGGGAAGGGATAGGGGGCGTAGGTGGGGAGCAGGGCGGGGATCGGAGCGGCGGTCGGCATGCGGGGATCCTGGAAAGGGCTGCACGAGGGAGGTGCACGGCCCAGGAGCAGAATGCATATTATGCACCCCCTGGAAGTGACATCAAGACTATATTCCGGTAAATTCCAGATGAATCAATCGTGGATATTTTCAATTCATGCAAATTTATGCATAATTCTCGCATGGACCTGGACTCCCTCATCCTCGAGTTGCTCGATGGCGCTCCCATCGCCGACCAGGGCGACCTGCTGGCGCGTCTCGCGGCCCAGGGCCATGAACTCACCCAGTCCACCCTGTCCCGGCGCCTGAAGCGGCTGGGGGTGCAGAAGGTCCATGGATTCTACCGGCGCGTCGAGGCCGGCGCCCAGGCCCTGCCGGGGGTCACCATCACCGAGGCCCCCCCCAACCTGCTGGTCCTGCGCACGGCCCCGGGCTTCGCCCAGGCCCTGGGCCTCAGCATCGATGCGGATCCGGTGCCGGGCCAGATGGGCACCCTGGCCGGCGACGACACGGTCTTCGTGGCCGTGCTCCCCGAGCGGCGGGAGGACGTGAAGGTCCACCTGCTCCGGGTGCTGGCGGCGCGCTGAGGGTCAGGCCTCCATCAGAACCCAGAGGCTCCGCCCCACCAGACCGAGGCTGAAGAGGGGCGGGAGCAGCAGAAGTGGGACCTGCATGAAAGAGGCCCAGCCGCCATCGGGCCAGCCGAGTCTCATGCCCGCCATCCCTGCGGCCGCGGCCAGCATCCAGGTTCCCTGCTCGATGCGACGAACCAGATCCGCACGATCCTGGCGCCGGGAGAACTGGGCCTTCAGGTGCAGGAATTCGGGTGTCCAACGGACGTCTGTGATCCGGATCTCCTCTCGGCCCCAGGCCTCCAGGCGCTGAGCCAGCGGATCTGCGGAAGGATGGTTCATGCTCCACCTCCAGGGAAGGGGTTTTCGAGTTCCAGGAGGGCCTGTTGCATGCGCTGGCGGGCTCGGTGGAGCAGCACCTTTACGCTGCCTTGGCGTAGGCCCAAGGCGCGGGCCAGTTCGGCGTGGTCCAGGCCCTCCACATAGGCTAGCCAGAGCAGGCTGCGCTGGCGGGGGCTAAGGCCGGAGAAGCCGCAGGCGATCAGCTGCCTCTCTTGGGCCTGGAGGTCCGCAGGGGGCTCCGGGGAGGCGGGTTCCGCGGGTCCTTGCTCGTCCCCGAGATCGGAGCTCCAGGGCCACCAGCCGTAGCGGCGATGCTGCCGCCAGTGGTCCCGCAGCAGGCGCGTGGCCGTTGTGAGGAGCCAGCTGCGCAAGGACTCGGGGCGCATGTCTCTGGGAGGTGCGTTCAGCAGGCGCACATAGGCCTCCTGGAGCACGTCTTCCGCCAGGGCCGCGTTCTTCGTGGCCCGGGTCAGGTAGGCCAGAAGCGGGGCGCGGGTGGCCTCGAAGCAGGCCTTGAATGCGGAGGGTTCCATCCTGCTGGACGAATCAGGGCTTCAGATCCTGCCTCCGGCCCAGGTGGGCCAGGAGGGCGGCAAGGCCGCCGCCGAGGAGGAGGGCCACCCCCAACCAGATGCCAACCTGTCCCCAGACGGCTAGGCTCAGGGCCCGCCGCCAAGCTTCAGTTTCGTTGATGGTCAGGCTGGCCGCCCGCCAGTTAATGGCGATGGAGTAGGTCGATCGGAGCCCAATGCCCAGGAAGAGGGAAACCAGGCCCGTCTGGATGAGCAGCAGCCCTTCGCGCCGGTGTAAGGAGGCCTGTGGGGGCAAGGAGGTAGGCGGGCCCAGGAGGGTTTGGCCCACCTCCGTGGCGGCGAAATCCATGAGGGCCTGGGGCGATTCGAAGTCCTCAAGGAGACGATTGCGCCCCACGAGGTGGAGCCGGTGCAGTTCAGTCTGGCGCTGGGCGTGCTGGGACCAGAGCCAGGCCAGGAAGCCCATGAGGCATAAAATCGCGGTGATCTGGAGGGTTTCGTAGAGCAGGTGCAGCATGGGGACCTTTCCCGGGACTCAGCCCTTCCCATAGCAGACGATGGGCAGGGGCGGCTGGTTAACAGGATTGGACCCGTCCAGCGATCGGGCAATGATTCCGGTCAGCCCTCCGGTCCTGCCCCGCTTTTCCGACTCCCAGGCGCCTGCCGTACACTGGATCCTCCTGGGGAGCCTGCATGGATCGGTTCGGAAGTTCAAAGCTGCGCATCGGCTGGGTGCTGGTATGCCTGTTCGTGACCGGCCTGGTCCTCATGGCGGTGCAAAGCGGGCCGAAGGATGCGGCGGCACAGATCCTCCTGTTCGGGACGGCGATCCCACTGGGGCCGGACTCCCTTCGTTCCTACGTCATCTTGAACATCCGGGAAACGATGTACTGGGTGGTGTCCCTTGTGATTCTGCTGGGCGCCTTCGGTCCCGTGAGCCAGTGGACCGCCGCCGCCGCCCGCGGGGAGCGGTTCAAGGGCTTCTTTGCGGGCACGGGACTGGGTTTTGCCCACGGGCTGTTCCTCTCCCAGGTCGCCCTGGTGCCTGTGTGGGCCCTGAGCTGGCGGCTCATCGGCCAGGCCTGGCCGCCCGAACTGCTGCGCGCGGATCTGCTCGGATTGCTGTTGGGCCTCCAGATGCTCCTTTGGGCCGTGCTGCTGTCCCGGCTCTTGAAGTCCAGCGCGGGGCTGGCCCTCCTGCTCACCCTGCTGCTCCGGGAACTGGGACCGCGCCTCAGCTTCTTCCTGGATTTCGGCCAGGACATGGGTTGGAGCGCCGCCCAGGTGAAGGTCCTGGAGGTATTCGTCCGCCTGCTGCCCATGGCCCAGCTGCCCTCGGATCCGTTTTCTCCGCTGGCCCTCCCCCTTTCCATCGGCGGTCCGCTGCTGCTGGGGGCCCTGGCCATGCTGCTGCCGGCGGGAAGCCGGAAGTAGGGGATGCGCCGCCGCCTGAGGCCATTCCTGGTCCTGCTCCTGCCCCTGGGCCTGCTGGCGCAGGGCGCCCAGAATTCCGTGGAGCTTCGCCAGAAACTGGCGGCGATCCAGGGCCGCCTGGGCCAGGTGGACCAGCAGTTGGCCTCGCTGAAGAAGCGTCGCAAGGGGGTGCTGGTGGAAATCCAGGGGATCTCGCTGCAGCGGGACCGGGCCCGGGCGCAGGTGGAGGGGGCCCGGCTGCTCCGCGACCAGGCCCAGAACGAGGTGCAGAGCATCAGCCGGGAGCAGGCCCGCATCCAGGGCGAAGTGCTGCGCCTCCAGGAGGACCTGCGAAAGCAGGTGCGCTGGATGCAGGCCCTGGGACCCTGGGGCGACCTCGGTTTCTACGTCACGTTCAAGGACCTGGAAGCCTGGCTCGTGCGCGGACGCATGCTCGCCTGGGCGAGGCTCCAGGAACGGAAGAAGCTGGATCGGATCCACCGGCTCCAGGGGGATCTGGCCACCAAGGAAAAGGCCCTGCGGGAAGTCCTCGGGCGACTGGCCACCGAGGAGCGGGAGGCCGCCCAGCTCCAGGCGGCCCTCCGGCTCCAGGAGGACAAGCTCAACACCTTCCTCGACACGCTGCAGCAGGATGAAGCCGCCCAGAAGCAGGCCCAGGCGGAACTGGCCGAGGAGGCCGTGCAGCTGGAACGCCTGCTGGCCGGGCTCCTGGGCAAGCCCAAGGGCGAGGCCTTCGAGGCGGCCGTGGCCTTCGCCACGCTCCGCGGCGACCTGCCCCAGCCCGTGGAGGGTACCCTCGCCCTGGGCTTCGGCGAGCACCTCCATCCGCGCTTCCACACCAAGACCACCCAGAGCGGGCTGCTCGTCGCCGCCCGGGCCGGGGCTCCGGTCGCGGCGGTGGCCGACGGCAAGGTGGTCTTCTCCGACTACTACCAGAGCTACGGCCCCATGGTGATCCTCGACCACGGGGGCGGCTGGTTCACGCTCTACACGCATCTGGTGGGCCTCGACCTCGCCAAGGGGCAGGTGCTGAAGGCCGGAGAGCCCGTGGGGGCCGTGGGCGACACGGTGGACGGCCCCCGCCTGGGCTTCGAGATCCGCCACCAGGCCCAGCCCCAGGACCCGCAGAAGTGGCTGAAGAAGCGGTATCGCTAGGATGAGAAAGTGGATCCCCGGCAGAGCCGGGGATCCGCGCGGGGGTCCGGGGGTGTTCGCGCAGCGTAGCGGAGCGTGGAACCCCCGGAGAGCATTCAGCGCACCACGCTGCTGGCGTTGAAGAGGGGCACGTAGATGGCCAGCAGCAGGCCCAGGACGATGACGCCCATGAACAGGATGAGCACCGGACCGATGAGGCTGGTGACGGCGGTGGTGGCCTTCTCCACTTCCTGATCGAAGAAGTCGGCCACGTGGTCGAGCATCTCGGGCAGGGCGCTGCTCTGCTCCCCCACCCGGACCATCTCCACGGCCAGGGGATCCAGGACCTTGGCCTGCTCCAGGGCGAGGTTCAGGCTGCTGCCCGCCCGCACCTTCTCGGTGATGGTGAACAAGCCCGCCTTCATCCGCTCGCTGGGGCTGGTGCGCTGCACCACCTCCAGGGCCTGCACCACGGGCAGACCCCCCGAGAGCAGGACGCCCAGGGTCCGGCAGAAGACGCTGGAATGGTACATGCGGTAGAGGGTGCCGATCTTGGGGACCGCCAACAGCATGCGCTCGGCCATCTTCCGTCCCGCTTCGGAAGTGGCCATCCAGCGGATGAGCACGGCCAGCCCGATGACGCCGATCCCCTGGAGCCATAGGGTGGAACTGATCACCTTCCCGGCGCCCAGGAGCATCCGGGTGAGGAAGGGCATCTCGATGTCGCCGCCCGCATAGAATTCCGCGAAGCGGGGCAGCACCACGTTGAAGATCACGCCCAGGGCCAGGATCAGCACCAGCACCAGGAAGGTCGGGTAGAACAGGGCCTCGATGATGCGGCGCCGGCTTACCTGGGCGAACTTCTGGAAGGACAGCCAGCGGGCCAGGACGTCCGGCAGGGTGCCGCTGCGCTCACCCGCCACCACGTTGCTGCGGTAGATGGCCGGAAAGGACCCCGCCTGCTCCATGGCCTCGGAAAAGGACATGCCCTCGCGCACCAGCTCCACCACCTGCGTGAGGCTGCGGCGCAGCTGGGGGTCCTTGCCGTGGCCCACCAGGAGCTCCAGGGACTGCAGCAGAGGAATGCCCGCCTTCAGGAGGGCCAGCAACTCCTGGTTGAACAGCACCAAGGATTCCGTTTTCAGCTGGGCCCGGCTTCGGAAGGCCGTGTCGGTCCGGGTCACCTCCAGGGGGAAGCCCCCTTCGGCCAGCACCCGGGCGCGGAGGGCTTCCGCATTGTCCGCCTCGAACTCGCGCACCAGCACTTCGCCGTTGGAATGGGTGAGTCGGACCGAGAATCGCATAGGCCTTCGAGGATACCGGAGATCCCGGGCATGGGTCCCTGCGGTAGCCTGCATGGGTCCGGAGGCCTCGTGCCGCGACTCCCCCTCATCCTCATGCCGGCCTTCGGGCTGGTCCTGGTGGCCCAGGTTCCACCGGCTCCCCTGCGGGTGGACGAGGCCCTGCCCGTGGACCTGGACCTCCGTGCGGCCGATCCGGCGGCCTTGATCCCCCGGGACAACCGGGACGGGACCCTGGTCGAAGCCGCCCGGCTGCGGTGGGGCCCCTTGATCACGCCGCTCAGGGACGCGCCCTCAGTCCGCATCCGCCTGCCCCTCGGGGAGACCCGGATCCCGCTCCTGCTCGCTGCAGCCCAAGCACTCCGGGCCCAGGCCCCGAACCAGCGCCTCTACGTGGCCTTCGATGCCGAGGCGGCCCCCACCCTGGAAGAGGCAGCCTGGGGCGCAGTGGATGGCGGGGCCCTGATTCCCGCGGACCTGGGTCTGGACCCGGCGGTCTGGAGGCGCCGGCTGGCCCGGGCCCAGGAGACCTTCCCCGGCCGGCCCTGGACCCTGTGGCTGCCAAAGGATCCGGGTGCCCAGGCCTCCGCGCTCCTGGGGGATGGTGGCCGGCTGGTGTTGCCTCCGGGCGGTCCAGCCGCCGGACTCGCCGGCCAGGTCCCCCCGGGCTACGTGGAGGTCGAAGGCGGGGTGGGCGACCTCACCTTGCGCAACCGGGCGGGAGCTTCCCGGCGCTGGACCTTCGCCGAGGGAGCCTGGGCCCCGGCCCCGCTGCCCGGGGACCGGGTCGAAGTCGCCATCACCACGGCGGCTGCCTATGACGTGGGGGCCCTGCTGGCCAAGGTGCGGGCGGCCCAGCTCCGGACCCGGGCGGCCGCGCGTACCCTCCAGGCCAAGGCGGACCTGGACCTCCACCTCCAGGGGGACCGGGGCCCGGGCGGGGACCTCGGATTCACGTTCAGCTACTTCGAGCGGGCCGGGGAGTGGCCCGAACTCCTGCAGAAGGAGGTCCGGTTCAACGGCGTGAAGGCCAACCTCACAGGAGAGGTGCAGCTGCCCCTCATCGAAAGCCGCCAGTCCGTCTCCCTGCCCGTGGCCCTCAGCCTGGCCGAGAAGTACCGCTACCGGGATGGCGGTGCCCCGGTGCCGGGACGGCGGCTGCTTCGTTTCGAGCCCGTGAGCCCTGATCCCCTGGCCTACACCGGCGAACTCGAGGTGGACGAAGCCTCGGGACGGGTGCTTCGGGAGCGGCGCGAGCGGACGGACCTGCCCGGTACCGTCAAGAGCGAGCGGGAGATCCTCACCTACGGTGAAGTGGCCCCCGGCGTGTGGAGGCCCGTGGCCATCCGGACCTTCGAGCGCTGGGTGACCACGGGGGGCGTCATGCAGGTCCAGCGGCGACTCACCTACCGGGACTTCAGCCTGAACAGCGACCATTTCCTGGCGGACCTGGCCGGGGCCAGGGCCTCGTCGGCCACCATGCTCAAGGTGACGCCGGAAGGCGCCCGCTACTTCACGCGCCAGGGCGACGGGTCCCGGAAGATCGAAGCCGAGGCCAAGAGCAGCGGCCGGGCGCTGGCGGGCGTGGTGCTGGTGGACCCGGGCCTGACCCCGCCCGTGGCCGCCCTCCCGGGCCTCGTCTATTTCGACTACAACGCCCTCGGCCGGGGCATCCAGGTGAACGCGCTCACGGCCGGTGTGTTCAACACCGCCAGTGCGGCCATCCCCCGGGGCTTGGGGAGCCTGGATGTCAGCGCCGACGCCTCGGCCCTCCTTCTGAAGACCACCGAGAGACCGGTGCAGGACGGGAAGCTCGCCGACGCGGACGGGGTGGGGAGGCGCTTTGGCAAGGTGGGCCTGGGCCTGGGCCGGGACCTGGGGCTCGGCTTCCGGATCGAGGGCCGGACCGACCTCGAGTACGACGCCTACAGCGAAGGGGCCACCCAGTACCGGACACCCGGCTTCGTCCTGCCGCCGTCGGGCCTCACGCGCCTCGGTACACTACAGGGTTCCTGGCTCTTCCGGGGTTTCCAGGCCCGTGGGTTCTACGGATGGGGGAAGCGCCCGGAGGGCACCTACGGGACGCTCTCGGATCCCCAGTCCGTGCCCGAGGGCGGAGATTTCCGTCGCTGGGGAGGGAGCCTCGGCCTGGACCGTGAGGTGCAGCCGGGGCTCTGGTTCCACGGGGAGGCCGGCTGGGTGGGGGGCCATGCCTTCGACCGGTTCAACGCCCTGGATGTGGGGGGGCTGGGCTCGGCGGTCCACATCGCCGGCATCCGCTCCAACGCGGTCTCGGCGGACCAGGTGGCCTACGCGAAGACCGGCCTCGCCATCCCCACGGGGCCGAACCTCCGCCTCACCGTCAGCCTCGAGCATGCGGAGGTCCGCAGCTTGGACAACGGGAGGACCTATGGCCTGAGTGGCCTGGGCTGCACCGGGGACCTGCCTGGCTTCTGGTGGTTCACGGCCGTGCGGGTGGATCTGGGTGTGGGAGTGCAGAGCGACATCGCGGGGGTCACCTGCCTGAGCGGCTACGTGGCGCTGCTGAGGGTGTTCTGATCCCGGTCCATGCGGGATGCAGTATCCTGTCGGAGAGCCTTCCCCAAACCCGCGCGATTCATGTTGGTCCTTGAGCTGTGCCACGGGCCCAGGGGGTGTCTCCTGCTTCGGAGGGGTCTGCAGATGCTCGATGTGGCACTGGTTCTCCTGGCTGCCTGCAGCTGGATCGGTGCCTCCCTCCTGTCCCTGAGCGGGAAACTGGATGAGCGGTGGAGCCGCTGGTTGGGGCTCTGCGGAGCCCTGGTGGGCATCCTCGGCGCCGGGCACGGACTCCTGGGCGGGGATCCCTCGCGGCTCGACTTCCCCTTCTGGCATGGGACCGCCCGCCTGGAATCCGATGCCCTGTCGGCGGCCTTCCTGCTTCCCCTGCACCTGGTGGCGGGCCTGGGCGTGGCGTACGGGAAGGAATACTGGCCCCTGAACCACCTCCGGGGAACGGGCCGGTCGCTGCGCTTCCACTATGGTCTGCTCGTGGCGGCCATGACTTGCCTCCTGGTGGCCAGGCATGGCCTGGTGTTCCTGCTGGCCTGGGAAGTCATGGCCGTCTGCGCCTTCTTTCTGATTGGAACAGACCATGAGCTTTCCGAGGTCCGCCATGCCAGCTGGGTCTATCTGGTCTGCACCCATACCGGGACCGCCCTGCTGACCGCCATGACGATCCTCCTGGCCCGGCGCAGCGGAAGCCTGCTCTGGCTGCCCATCCCCGCCGGACCCTCCCCCCTGGATGGGTGGATCCTGCTGCTGGCCATCCTGGGTTTCGGATTCAAGGCGGGCTTCCTGCCCCTTCACTTCTGGCTGCCTTCGGCCCATGCCGGCGCACCCAGCCATGTTTCGGCCATGCTCTCGGCGGTGATGCTGAAGATGGGGATCTACGGAATCCTACGCGTCTCCGGCCTGCTGCCCGCCATCCCCAGGGGGTTCGGAGCCGCCCTCCTGGCCCTGGGGGCCCTTTCGGCGGTCTACGGGGTGGGGAACGCCCTGGCCCAGCGGGACTACAAGCGGCTGCTCGCCTATTCCAGCATCGAGAACCTCGGCATCATCGGCATGGGGGTGGGCCTGGGGCTGGCGGGCCGGGCCAACCATGATCCATGGCTGGTCGCGCTGGGCTTCGGCGGCGCGGTCTTCCATGTCTGGAACCACGCGCTCTTCAAGAGCCTCCTCTTCTTCGGTGCCGGTTCGGTTCTGCACGCCACCGGCACCCGGGACATGGAAGCCCTGGGGGGCCTCGCGTCGCGCATGCCCCGGACGGCCCTGCTGCTCTTTCCGGCGGTGCTGGCGGTCTCCGCCCTGCCGCCCTTCAACGCATTCCTCAGCGAATGGTTCCTCTACCGGGGGATCTTCGCCTCCCTGTCGAGCGGCTACCTGTGGTCGGCGGCGCTGGCCCTGGTGGCCCTGGCCTTCACGGGCGGGTTGGCGGCGGTGGCCTTCGCCAAATTCTACGGGATCCTCTTTCTGGGGACGCCCCGCAGTCCCGCAGCCAGCCATGCCCACGATCCGTCCCGGGCCATGCTGCTCCCCATGGCGATCCTCGCCTGCCTGTGTCTGGGCACCGGACTCGCTGGGCCGCTGCTGCTGCCCAGCCTGGACCGCATCGTGGCCGTGGCGGCCCCCGGCGGCTCGGTGCCACTGGGGCCTGGCCTGGGGACAGACCTGCGCTTCCTGGTCGGGGCCGAGACCCTCTTGTTGGCAGTGGCCTTCACGGCCTACCACTGGTGGCGCCGAGCCCTCGTGCCGCCCGGGAGAGCCGAGTTCCGTCCGCCCACCTGGGACTGCGGATATGGCCTGACCCTGCCCCGGGCCGAATACACCGGCTCTTCCTTCTCGGATGCCTGGGCCCCGGTGCTGCCGGGCCTGAAGGCGAGGATCCGCCGGATCACGGGGAACTTCCCCAAACCCGTCGCCTTCCGTTCCGAGTTCCGGGATGTGGTCGGCGAACGGTACCTGGGCCCCCGCATGGAGCGGCTGGCGGCGCGCCTGCTTCGGTTCCGACGGCTCCAGCCCGGCTACCTGTCCGTGTACATTCTCTACGTGCTGCTGGCCCTCCTGGGCGCCTTCCTCTGGATGGGCCTTCGCGGGAGGCTGCTGGGATGAGCCTCTACCTCATCGCCGTGGCGCTCTTGATGTGCTCGGGTGTCCCGGGCCTCTTCCTGCGACGCCGGGGGGGCGAAGTGGCCGCCGGATTGATGAGTCTGGGCGCCTTGATGGGCCTGACGGCAGCGGTTCGGGTGCTGGCGGGTGGGCCCGTGGCGACCCTGGTACTTCCGCCCGCACCTCTGGCTTCGGCGGGACTGCTCACCCTGGACCCCCTCGCCGCCCTGTTCGCCCTTCCGGTGTTTCTCCTCACTGCCTGTGCCGCCGTCTACGGCATCGGCTACTGGGACAACCACCAGGAGCATGCGCGCACCCTGCGTCTGGTGCTCGGCCTGCTGGCGGCCTCCCTCGCCTTCCTGGTCGTCGCCACCCATGCCCTGCCCTTCCTCCTCGGCTGGGAGGGGATGACGATCTCGGCCTTCCTCCTGGTGCTGACGGAGGACCGGCTCCCGGAGGTCCGGCGCGCGGCTTGGCTATACCTGGTATGCACCCATACCGGGACGCTGGCCCTGTTCGGTGCCTTTGCGCTCCTGTCGGCCGCCACGGGGCAGTGGACCTTTTCGGCGCTGCCCCTGGGCTTCGCGGCCACGGGACGGGGCACGGCCCTCTTCCTCCTCTGCCTGTTCGGCTTTGGCTTCAAAGCAGGGATCATGCCCCTCCACCTGTGGCTGCCGTCCACCCATGCGGCCGCCCCCAGCCATGTCTCCGCCGTCATGTCCGGCGTGATGATCAAGATGGGGATCCTGGGCCTGGTTCGCCTGCTGTGCTGGATCCCGGATCCACCCTTCTGGTGGGGCGCCGTGCTCATGGGTCTGGGCGCCCTCTCGGGGGTCCTCGGAGTGGCCTTCGCCCTTGGCCAGCACGATCTCAAGCGGCTGCTGGCCTACCACTCCATCGAGAACATCGGGATCATCCTGCTGGGCCTGGGCCTGGGCGTCCTGGGCAAGAGCACCGGACACCCGGTGATCCAGGTCCTGGGCTTTGCCGGGGCCCTGCTGCACGTGCTCAACCACAGCCTCTTCAAGGGCCTGCTCTTCCTTGCGGCCGGGTCGGTCATCCACGCGACGGGGACCCGGGACCTGGAGCGGATGGGGGGGCTGGGGCAGCGGATGCCCTGGACCTCGGGCGCATTCCTGCTGGGGTCCTGGGCCATTTCCGGCCTTCCACCCCTCAACGGATTCGTGAGCGAATGGTTCATCTACCTGGGTTCCTTCCGGACCCTGGGGCTGTTCCGGTGGCCATGGTCGCTGCTGGTCCTGACGGCGCTCGCCCTCATCGGGGCCCTGGCCTTGGCGTGCTTTGCCAAGGCCCATGGCGCGGTCTTTCTGGGGGCCCCCCGCAGTGAAGCGGCCGGCGGGGCGCATGAAGCACCGCGCAGCATGCGGGTGCCCATGGGCATTCTCGCGGCTGGCTGCGCCCTCATCGGCCTGGCCCCGATGCTGCTGGCGCCCGCCCTGGATCGCGTGGTGGCGGCCCTGGGCGAGGGCACACGGGTTCAGCCGCTCGCCCCCCTCGCCCATCTGCCGAGCCTCAGCCTCCTGGCCCTGGTGCTGCTGGGGTTGGCCTTCCTGTTGTGGCGCTGGCTCAGGCCCCTGGACCCAGGGCGGACCATGCCCACCTGGGACTGCGGGTACGCCGTCTCGAGTCCCCGCATGCAGTACACGGCCTCTTCCTTCGCGGATGGCCTTGTGGCGGGACTGCGCTGGGCGCTCTGGCCCAGATCCCGCGGCGGGAAAGTGGCGGGTTGCTTTCCCGCTGACCATCCCTTCGAAAGCCACGTGCCCGACCTGGTCCTGGACCGGATCACGGACCCGGCCTTCCAGTCCCTCTCGATGGGTGCCGTGCTGTTGCGGTTTCTCCAGGGAGGGAAGGTGCACATCTACCTCCTCTATGTCCTGCTCACCCTGCTGACGCTCCTGCTCTGGATGGTGGCCTGAGATGTCCCTGCCTTCGCTTACCGTTTCGACCCAGTGGGTGCTCCATCTGCTCACGCTCCTGCTGCTCCCGCCCTTGATACCGGGCCTGATCAACAAGGTGAAGGCGGTGATGGCCGGGCGCAGCGGACCGCCCGTGCTGCAGCTCTACTACGATCTTGCCAAGCTGGCACGGAAGCAGGCGGTCTTCAGCCGCACCACCACCTGGGTCTTCCTGGCGGGCCCCGTCGGGACCGTGGCGGCGGGGTTGGTGGCAGGGCTCCTGGTGCCCTTTGGGCATACAGGGACGCCCCTGTCCTTCGAGGGGGATGTGATCCTATTCGCCTACCTGTTCGGGCTGGCGCGCTTCCTCACGGTGCTCTCGGCCCTCGACACCGGCTCGAGCTTCGAGGGCATGGGCGCGGCCCGGGAAGTGGCCTTCTCGGCCCTGGCGGAGCCCGCCCTCTTCCTGGGTTTCGCGGCCCTGGCCAAGGCCTCGTCCAGCCTCTCCCTCTCCACCATGCTGCTGGGCTCCGGGCTTGGTTCGGGCCGCATGGCCGGGCCCCTGATTCTCGTGCTGGTGGGCTGGGCCATCGTGTTCCTCGCCGAGAACGCTCGGATCCCGGTGGATGACCCCAACACCCACCTGGAACTCACCATGATCCACGAGGTCATGGTGCTGGACCACTCAGGCCGGCCCTTCGCATTGGTGCTTTATGGGGCAAGCCTGAAGCTCCTGGTGCTCGGCGCCCTGCTCATGGATCCGGTTCTGCCCCGGGCTCCCCAGGCCTGGCAGAACTGGCTCCTCTTCGGCGCCGGCCTTGGTGCCCTCGCCGTCGCCGTGGGCCTGGTAGAGAGCATGTCGGCCCGGTTCCGGATGACCAAGGTGCCCCAGTTCCTCATCGCTGGGATCCTGGCCTCCGCCTTTGCCTTCCTCCTGCTGCTGGTCTAGGGAGCGCCCATGTCGCCCGATCTCCTCATCGCCTTGACCATCCTCAGCAATTTCGTCCTGGTGGCCACCAGTCGCGTGAACAAGGCCATCCAGATCGCGGTGGTCCAGGGCATTCTGCTGGGCCTCATTCCCCTGGCCATGGGGCTGGGCAGGCACCCCCACATTCTCCTCATGGTCGCCGCCACCATCGCCGTGAAGGGCTGGCTCATCCCCTTCCTCCTGCGCCGGGCGCTGCGGGAGGTCCACATCCCCCGGGAGGTGGACCCCTATGTCGGCTACACCGTGTCCCTGATGCTCTGCGCCCTGGGCACCGGCCTGAGCCTGATCCTGGCCCACATGCTCCCCCTCAAGGGCGGAACCAAAGAGATCCTGCTGGTACCCGCGGCGCTCTCGACCCTCTTCACGGGCTTCCTGATGCTGGTGTCCCGACGGAAGGCCCTCACCCAGGTGGTGGGCTACCTCATCCTCGAGAACGGCATCTACCTGTTCGGCCTGCTGCTCGTGGAGGACATGCCCCTGCTGGTGGAGACGGGCATCCTCCTCGACCTGTTCGTGGGGGTCTTCGTGATGGGCATCGTGATAAACCACATCCGCACCGCCTTCGACTCCACGGACACGCGCCACCTGGCCGAGCTGAGGGACTGACCCATGGCCCTGCTGCTGATTGCCTTTCCCCTCCTGATGGCACTGGCCGCCTTCCTGGTGGATTCCTCGAGGCTCCGGGCCCGGATGCTCCCGGTGGCCGGCACCCTGCATCTGGTCCTCCTGCTGGTAGCCCTCCGCCATTGGGACGCCCTTCCCGGCGGCGCCTGGCTGGGTCTCGATGCCCTGGGTGCCTGGGTGCTCATGGTCATCAGTGTCCTGTTCTGCATCTGCGCCTTCTATGCGCCTTCCTACCTCGTCCTGCGGGCCGACCGGGACAGCCGCATCTTCTGCGTGAGCCTCCTGGCCTTCCTCGGGCTGGCCTCCCTGCTCGCCCAGGCCCGGCACCCGGGGGTGGCCTGGGTCGCCATGGAGGCCACCACCCTCGTGACGGCCCCGCTGGTCTACTTCAATCGGAACCGGCACTCCCTGGAGGCCACCTGGAAGTACCTGCTCATCGGTTCCGTGGGCATCGCCCTGGCCCTGCTCGGCACCCTCTTCCTCGCCTATGCCGCCCATTTCGGGGGCCTGGAAGAGCCGCTCCACTACACCCGGCTGATGGAGCACGCGGACCTGCTCTCCCGGCCCTGGTTGCGGGCCGCCTTCGTCCTCTGCCTGGTCGGCTATGGCACCAAGATGGGCCTCGCACCTCTGCACACCTGGAAACCGGATGCCTACGGGGAGTCTCCGGGCATCGTCGGAGCCTTGCTGGCGAGCGGGGTCACCAGCTGCGCCTTCCTGGCCCTGCTTCGCATCTATGGCGTCATGGTGGCGGCCGGGGAAGTCAGGTTCGCGCAGGAACTCCTGGTGGGGTTTGGGATGCTCTCCATGGCCTGGGCCATGGTGTTCCTCGTCCGGCAGATGGACTTCAAGCGGATGCTCGCCTATTCCAGCGTGGAACACATGGGCATCCTGGTCTTCGGCATCGGGATCGGGGGTGTCGCGGCCCGTTTCGCCCTGTTCCACCTGGCCGCTAATGCGCTGGTGAAGACGGTCCTGTTCCTTGCGGCGGGGAACATCCACCGCAGCTATTCCAGCAAGACGCTCCCCCAGGTCACGGGCGCCATCCGGCGCACACCGGTGTCCGGCTGGCTCTTCCTCCTCGGCTTCCTGGCCATCACCGGCCTGCCGCCCTTCGCCCCCTTCATCAGCGAGTTCAACATCGCCGCGGGTGCCATCACCGGCGGGCACCTGCTGGCCGGCGTGGCCTTCCTGGTGCTGCTGGCCGGGATCTTCATCGCCATGAGCGAGACGGTGCTGCAGGTGGTCTTCGGCACGCCGAGTCCCCAGCGGGTGAGGACGCCCTACTCCGATACGGTCGCCACCACGGCTCCCCTGGTCGCAGCGCTCGGACTGGCGGCCCTCCTGGGCGTCTGGCTGCCGAGACCCATGTTCAAGCTGCTGGAACAAGCGGCGGTGAGCGTGAACGGATCCATGGCGCCGATGGAAGTCCGCGTCGGGCCTAGGCCCGCGCCGGTGCTCACCGTGGAGGTCTCTCATGACTGACTTGGCCATGCGGACGTTGCGCAATGGACAGACGGTAGGCCTGCGGGACGTGCCCGAGCTCACCCTCTCCTCCTTCCGGGAGGCCATCCTCGAGGGCACGCGGGGCGGAGCCCGCCTAGCCTGCCTTTGTGCCGCCTCGGACCTTCGCCTTTTCGCCGTCCTCGCCGACGATGCAGGGAAACAGCTCCGAGTGGCCTGGACCCGCCTTGCCGAGCCGAAGTACCCCTCCCTCACGCCGGAGTGTCCCCAGGCCCACCTCTTTGAGCGGGAGCTCGCGGAACAGTTCGGAATCATTCCCGACGGCCATCCCTGGTTCAAGCCCGTGCGCTTCCACCTGCCCTGGTCCGACCAGCCCAGCCCCTGGGGTCGGGATGCGGATTCCCTGCCTGCAGTCATGGACTTCTTCAGGGTGAGCGGTGAGGAAGTGCACGAGGTGGCCGTGGGGCCTGTGCATGCAGGTGTCATCGAGCCCGGCCACTTCCGGTTCCAGTGCCACGGGGAGACGGTCTTCCATCTGGAAATCGCCCTCGGGTTCCAGCACCGCGGCATCGAGAGGGCCCTGGTGGGCGGGCCCCATCCCCTCAGCCTCAAGCAGGCGGAGACGGCATCCGGAGACAGCAGCATCGCGCATGCCTGGGCCCACTGCAGGCTCCTGGAATCCCTGGCGGGGGTGGAGGTGTCCCCGCGGGCCGACCGCGTGCGGGGCGTGGCGCTGGAACTGGAGCGGGCCGCCAACCACGTGGGGGATCTCGGCGCCCTCTCCGGCGATGTGGGGTTCCTGCCCACGGCGTCCTTCTGCGGCCGGATCCGAGGCGACTGGCTGAATCTCAGCGCCGAAGTCTGCGGCAGCCGCCTGGGGCGGGGCTGGCTGAAGCCCGGGGGCCTGTACCAGGACCTGGACCCGGCCCTGGCCACCCGCCTCCTGCCCCGCCTGATCCGGAGCTGGGCCGACACGCGGGATGCGGTGGAGCTGCTGTGGGGCGCCGCCTCAGTCATGATCCGCTTCGAGGTGGCGGGCCGGGTCGACCCCATCCAGGCCCGGGAGATCGGCCTGGTGGGCGTGGCTGCCCGGGCCTGCGGCGTGGAGCAGGATGTGCGCTGGGACCATCCCTTCGGACCCTATGGGGCCCATCCGATCTCACCCTCGCTGGCGGAGAGCGGGACGGTCCACTCCCGGGCCTGGATCCGCTGGCTGGAACTGATCGAAAGCCAGCGTTTCCTTCTGGAGGGACTGGCCGAACTGGCGGGATCCGACCCGGACCCCCGGACCGGACCCCTCCCCCCCCTGGCGCCCGACAGCCTCTGCGTGTCGATGACCGAAGGGTGGCGCGGCGAGGTGCTGCATCTGGCCCTCACCGATGACCGGGGGAGGTTCTCGCGCTACAAGATCGTCGACCCCTCCTTCCACAACTGGTTTGGCCTGGCCCTGGCCCTGCGGGGCGAGCAGATCTCTGACTTCCCGCTCTGCAACAAGAGCTTCAACCTCTCCTACTGCGGCCACGACCTATGATCCACATCCTGCTGTCCCGCTGGCGCCAGGGTCATCGGACCCTCCCCTATCCGAAGGAAGTGCCGGCCCTCCCGGAACGCTTCCGCGGCCTGCCCAGGATCCAGGCGGAGAAGTGCCCGGAGGGTTGCCAAGCCTGCGCCGAGGCCTGCCCCACCGAGGCCATCGAACTCAAGCCCGGGGGCCCCTCGGTGAACCTGGGCCGCTGTCTCTTCTGCCCCGATTGCAGTGACGCCTGTCCCGAAGGCGCCATCGAGTACACCGGGGACCACCGTCTCGCCGCCAGTTCCCGGGAGGATCTGCTCGTCTCACCGGGGCATGACCATCGGCGCGCCCAGGCCCTTTCGGCCGAACTCATGCGGGTGCTGGGCCGCTCCCTGAAGCTGCGCGTCGTGAGCGCCGGGGGCTGCAACGGCTGCGAGGTGGACGTCAACGTGCTGGGCACTCTCGCCTGGGACCTCGGCCGGTTGGGGATCCAGTTCGTGGCTTCGCCGCGCCACGCGGATGGCCTTCTCGTCACGGGCCCCGTCACGGGGAACATGGAACTGGCCCTTCGCAAGACCTATGATGCCGTGCCCCATCCCAAAATCGTGATTGCCGTGGGGGCCTGCGCCATCCAGGGCGGACCCTACTTCCGCCAGGCGGAGCAGCTGGGGGGTGCCTCGAACGTGCTGCCGGTGGATCTCTACATTCCGGGCTGTCCGCCCCACCCCCTCACCATTCTCGATGGGCTCCTGCGGCTCATCGGCAAGGTCAAGGAGGACGATGCGTTCGGAACTTCATAGCCATCCGGTCGGGGTTCGTCACGGTGCTCGGGTGGCGTGACCTCCTCGCCGGGGCCCGACTGCGTGGACGACTTTGGAGGGGCCTATCTTAGCGTGGTGCCCAGCCTGGCAGGGGCCGGCTCGGAACGCGGCCATGCCGCGCCCCGCGCCACCTGCCTAGGCTTCGCCCCGGCGGTGGGTCAGGCGTAGAACCCGCGGAACCGCATGGCCTGGGCCACGCGGTCGAGGGCGAGGATGTAGGCGCCGATGCGGGGGTTGGTCTTGTACTTGTCGGTGGTGGCGAAGGTGGCCTGGAAGGCATGGGTCATGTAGTCCACCAGGCGTTCGTTGACTTCGCGTTCCCGCCAGTAGAACCCCTGGCGGTTCTGCACCCACTCGAAGTAGCTGACGGTGACCCCGCCGGCATTGGCCAGGATGTCGGGTACCACCAAGACGCCGTGTTCCAGGAGGATGGGGTCGGCCTCAGGCGTGGTGGGCCCGTTGGCGCCTTCCACGATGATCTTGGCGCGCACCTGGGCGGCGTTCTTCTCCGTGATCTGGTTCTCCGTGGCGGCGGGGACCAGGATGTCCACCGCATGGGTGAGGAGGGCTGCAGGTTCCATGGGCTCGGCACCCTTGAAACCGGTCACGGTCCTGGCCTCGGACCAGTGCTTGAGCAGGGCGTGGATATCCAGGCCCCGGTCGTTCTTGATGGCGCCCTTCAGGTCACTGACGGCCACGATGCGGGCTCCGGCTTCATGGAGCAGGCGGGCCGCCTGGCTGCCCACATTGCCGAAACCCTGCACGGCCACCGTGGCCCCGGCCAGGGGTTTGCCCAGGCGCTGCATGGCTTCCCGGGCGGTGATCAGGATGCCCCGCCCGGTGGCCTCGGTGCGGCCCAGGCTGCCGCCGAGGCCCAGGGGCTTCCCGGTGACGACCGCGTTCTCGATATGGCGCACGTGCATGGAGTAGGTGTCCATGACCCAGGCCATGGTCTGGGAATCCGTACCCATATCGTTGGCCGGTACATCCCGGTCGGGGCCGAGGATGTCCATGATCTCGGCAATGTAGCGGCGGGTGAGGCGTTCCTTTTCCCCCGCGCTCAGCCGGGCAGGATCACAAATGACGCCCCCCTTGCCGCCGCCGAAGGGCACATCCACCACGGCGCATTTCCAGGTCATCCAGGCGGCCAGCGCCCTCACCTCGTCGAGGGAGACGTTCAGGTCATAGCGGATGCCCCCCTTGGCCGGTCCCCGGGCCGTGCTGTGCTGGACGCGGTAGCCCGTGAAGACCTCCCAGCGGCCGTCGTCCATGAGCACAGGCAGGCTCACGATCATGGAACGGTTGGTGGCCATGAAGACCTTGAACAAGGCGTCGTCCAGGCCGTAGAGCTGAGCTGCCACGCGCAGCCTGGCCTGCATCGCTTCGTAGGGATTGATCAGGGTGTTGGGCATGGAGGTCTTCTCCTAGGATTCTGGGCGAATCTCGGCAGGCAGTTCCAGTTCGCGGCCGGTGTTCCACAGGCCTTCAAGGTTGTAGTGCCGGCGGGTCTCCTCGTCCATGACATGAACCACGAGGCTGCCGAAATCCAGCAGGACCCAGTTGCCGTTGGCCTCTCCCTCCCGGGAGATGGGCCGTTCGCCGGTCAGCTTCAGGGCGTCTTCCACTGCTTCGGCGATGGCCCGATTCTGACGGTCGCTGCCCCCGCTCATGAAGGCGAAGGTATCGGTAAAGCTGGCGATGTCTTTCACGTCCACGAGGCGGATGCGGAAGGCTTTCTTGGACCGGGCGGCGTCGACGACGGTCGCGAGCCGGGAATCAAGGGTCATGCGGGCTCCAGAGCAGGCTAACGATACAGGTTTTCGGATCGGATGGTACCTAGAACTTGGGGAGGTACTCCCCCAGGATCCTCGAGTGGGGTGGCGCGGAGGCGCTCCCGGAGGTCGGTGGACGCCAAATCCAGTTCGGTGGCGGGTAGGGCGACGAGTTCGCCGGCTTTTCCGCTCCAGCTGGCGGAGGAATGGAGGCCTGGCACCTGCGGCACCAGGAAGGGGGCGCCCGGGCGCGGGGCCACGGCGGCCGAGGCCAGCTCGAAAATCCGCTCCACCCTGCGCCAGCTGGGCAGGCCCGGGAGCTGATCGCTGCCCATGATGAGAATCCAATTCGCGTCTGGTTCGCGTCCGGAGAGATCCTCCAGGGTGTCCACCGTATAGCTGGCGCCGCCCCGTTCGACCTCGACGGTCTCCACACGGCACCGGCTGTCGAATGCTTCGAGGGCCTCGTTCAGGAGGCGGAGGCGGGAATCGACATCCGGGCCGCCAGGATCGGGCTTGTGGGGGCTGAGGGCGGTGGGCACGAACCGGAGTTCGTCCAGGTCCAGGTGATCCAGGGCCAGGCGCGCCAGGCGCAAGTGACCTTCGTGCGGGGGATTAAAAGCCCCTCCCAGGAGACCAACCCGCTTCATCGGTGGCCTCCAGCTATCGCACGACGCTTCGTGCGCTGTGCTCCCGCGCCCTCGCTGCGCTCGATTGCGGAGCCGGAGCCTCCGTGTGGCGGGTTGAAGGCCCCGCCCAGCAGCCCGATGCGCACTACCAGGCCTCTCCATCCGTCCCGCTGTGGGCGATCACGGAGGCGGAGGCGCTCTTCAGGGCCGCATCCACATCAAAGGCCAGCTCGCGCAGCCCCTCGCCGGTGACGCCCGAAATGAAAATGGGCTTCTGGCCGCGCTCAGCGCAGAGGGCCAGAAAGGCCTCCCGCCGGGCCTCGTCCTGGAGGGCGTCGAGCTTGGTGCCCACCAGCCAGCGGGGCTTGGCGGCCAGGATGGGGCTGAAGGCCTGCACCTCGCCCTCGATGATCCGGATGGCATCGGCGGGCTCTTCGATGGGGTCCGAGAGGTCCACCAGCTGAAGCAGCATGCGGGTTCGCTCCACATGGCGCAGGAACTGGATGCCGAGGCCCGCCCCCGCGGCGGCGCCCTCGATGAGGCCGGGGATGTCCGCGATGACCCAGGAGTCCATGCTGTCGCCGCCGAAGCGGTCCAGGCTCACCACGCCGAGCTGGGGCTCCAGGGTGGTGAAGGGGTAGTCGGCGATCTTGGGCCGTGCCGCGCTGAGGCGACTCACCAGGGTGCTCTTGCCGGCGTTGGGGAAGCCCACGAGGCCCACATCGGCGATGAGTTTCAGCTCCAGGTCGAGGCTGCGCTCCTCGCCATCCTCGCCGGGCTGGTGGTGCCGGGGTGTGCGGTTGGTGGAGCTCTTGAAATTCGTGTTGCCCAGCCCCCCCCGGCCACCCCGGGCCACACAGACCTCCTCGCCGGGGGAGAGCAGTTCGGCCAGCACCTCGCCGGTGTCGCTGTCCTTCACCACGGTGCCCAGGGGCACCTCCAGCCAGATGTCCAGTCCGTCCTTGCCATGGCGCATGCAGCCCTCGCCCTGGCGGCCGCGCTCGGCGGTGAAGTCCCGCTTGCTGCGGTAGGGATTGAGGGTGTTCAGGGCCCGGTTGGCGCGCAGGAAGATCGAACCGCCCCGGCCCCCGTCACCGCCGTCGGGCCCGCCCTCAGGGGCGAACTTCTCGCGGCGGAAGCTCATGGCGCCGGAACCGCCGTGGCCGGCCGCGAGGCGGAGCTGGACTTGGTCGAGGAACATGCTTGGGCCTTAGGGGAAGAATGAGCACAGGCCGGGCTCCGCCCGGCCTGTGCGAGGGGGTTCCGGGGGTGTGCGCGTAGCGCGGAACCCCCGGAGAAAAGTCATCCTTCGATGGGATCGATGTGGATGAAGCGGCCGCTCTGGCCCTTGTCCTGGAAGCGGACCTTGCCCTCGATCTTGGCGAAGAGGGTGTGGTCCTTGCCCATGCCGACGTTGATGCCGGCCTTGAACTTGGTGCCGCGCTGGCGGACGAGGATGGAGCCGCCGGGGACGAGTTCGCCCCCGAACTCCTTCACGCCAAGGCGCTGGGAATGAGAATCGCGACCGTTGCGGCTGGAACCGACGCCTTTTTTGTGAGCCATGGAAGTACCTCTTCAGCTGGGGAATCGAATGATCAGTGAGTCGTATTCATCACTAGCTATGTCGCGCAGCGAAATGGCTAGGCTTTGATGGCCTTGATGCGGACCTCGGTGTAACCCTGGCGGTGGCCCTGGGTGCGCTGGTAGGTGGTGGTCTTCTTCTTCTTGAAGATGATGACCTTCTTGGCGCGGTCATGGGTGATGACCTCGGCCTCGACGGTGGCACCGCTCAGTGTGGGCTGGCCCACCTTGAGGTCGCCGTCCTTGTCGATGAGGAGCACCTGGTCGAATGTGAAGGCCTGCTTGGGATCCTTCTCCAGGGTTTCGACCCGGAGGATGTCGCCCTCGGCGACGCGGTACTGCTTCCCGCCGGTCTTGATGATTGCGAACATGGAAACCTCTTTGGTTGGGGCACATGGGCGGCAGTCCATCGGACGCGCTTGGGAGCCCATGGCCAGGGCAAGGCCCATCAGTATGAGGGGGAAAGCCTGTCGGCTCAAGGGAAATTCACCTGCCCCAGGGCCGGTGGCTCTCCGGAACGCCAAGTGATGGGATGATCGAGGTCCGGAGATACCCATGGGCCGTGACTTCCAGACCTTCCTGAACCAGCTCGAGGCGGCGGGCGAGCTGAGCCGGGTGCGGCCAGAGGTGGACCCCTACCTGGAAATGGGGGCCATCGCCGACCAGGTGTCCAAGCAGCCCGGGGGAGGGAAGGCCCTGCTCTTCGAGAGACCCGTCGGCAAGGCCATGCCTGTGGCCATGAACACCTTCGGCAGCTTGAAGCGCATGGAGATGGCCCTGGGCGTGGACCAGGAGCCCCGGGGCCTTGATGCCATCGCCGACCGCATCGAGAAGCTGGTCCAGGAGGCCATGCCCAGGCCAGGGACCGGCTTTTTTGAAAAACTGGCCAAGCTGCCCATGCTGGCGGAGGTCGGGAACTGGATGCCGAGGACGGTCCGGAAGGGCATCTGCCAGGAGATCGTCCTGAAGGGCGACCAGGTGAAGTTGACGGACCTGCCCGTGCTCACCACCTGGCCAGAGGATGGCGGTCCCTTCATCACCCTGGGCCTGAGCCACACGCGAAACAAGCAGTCCGGCCACCGCAACATGGGGCTCTACCGGCTCCAGGTCTTCGATGACCGCACCCTGGGCTTCCATACCCAGCTGCACCACGACGGGGCGCGGAACCGCCACGGCTACGCCCGGAACGAGCGCATGCCCGTGGCCGTGAGCTTCGGTGGAGATCCGGCCCTTACCTATGCCGCCACCGCGCCCCTTCCCCCCTTCATCAGCGAGGTAATGTTCACGGGCTTCCTGCGGGGGGCGGGCATCGACATGGTGCCCTGCGTGACGAGCGACCTGGAAGTGCCCGCCGACAGCGAGATCGTCATCGAGGGATACGTGAATCCCGGAGAGCTGCGCCGGGAGGGCCCCTTCGGCGACCACACGGGCTACTACTCCCTGGCCGATGACTACCCTGTGCTGCACGTGGAAGCCATCACCATGCGGAAGAGCCCGGTGTTCCCGGCCACCATCGTGGGCCGTCCGCCCCAGGAGGACGCCTACCTGGGTCTGGCGACCGAGCGCATCTTCCTGCCCCTCCTGCGCATGGTCCTGCCCGAGATCCGCGACATGCACCTGCCCGCCGCCGGGGCCTTCCACAACCTGGTGATCCTCTCCATGCGGAAGGAGTATCCCGGCCATGCCCAGAAGGTGATGAACGCCATCTGGGGCACGGGCCAGATCATGTTCACCAAGGGCATCGTGGTGGTGGACGAGGACATTGACCCCCACGACCTGAACGAGGTGCTCTTCCGGCTCACCAGCAACGTCGATCCCAAGCGCGACATGCTGTTCACCGAGGGGCCGCTGGATGTGCTGGATCATGCCGCGGACCGCTTCGCCTTTGGCAGCAAGGTGGGCATCGATGCCACCCGCAAGAACCGGCCCTGGGATGGCTATGCCCGGGAGTGGCCCCGGGACCTGACTCTGCCCGACGAGATCCTGGACCGGGTCCACCGGCGCTGGAAGGAATACGGCCTTTGATGGGAGGCGTGGACCGGGGTGGCGAGGCCTGGGAGGCGGATCAGAAGCGGAAGGTGACGGCCCCCTGGAGGCAGTCTGCCCTGAACCGGCTGGACACGGTGGAATGCAGCCACCGGACCTCGGTTCCGAGGTTGTTGTCCCACTGGTAGCCGAGGCCGGCGGCCGCGCCAAGCTTGGTGGTGGCATTGGTCAGGTCGGTGCCGGGATCCTGGTGCTGAAAGGACCAGCGCATGGCCGACAGGCCGGCCGTGAGGTAGTAGCCCTCGGGCTGGCCGGAGAGGAAGTAGAGGTAGTCCCCGCCGAGGCCCAGGCAGGAGGCGCTCTGCTTGTTGGTGTTGACGGAAGCCTGCTGGTAGAGACTGTAGTCCAGGCGGGGGCGGAACATGCGGCCGTCGCCAAGGTCGAAGGTGCCGTGGACGCCGATCCCAATCCCAAGGTTGTTGTCCACATAGGGTTTGAGATCGCCCATGGGGAGGTTCACCAGACCCTGCACGCCATATCGGGTGGGCTCCGCCCGGGCGGACAGGGCCGCGGCGGTCAGGAGGACGAGGGTGGAAAGGGATGAGATCTTCATAAATCCTCCCAGGCTGGCGGCCCTGGCTGGACCCACCGAAGCACCCGGGTCCATCTTTCCACAGATGGGTAGGGCAAGCGCAGGTTCGAAGGCGGAAAACTCAGTTTGGAAACAAAGGTTCCAAACTGAGTTAGACCAAAGGGACTGCTTGTTTAAATAAACAAAATAGCGCCCGGCAGGGCGCTATTTTGAAGGAGCGGATGAACCCTACTCGGCGTTCTCGGTCCGGCGCTCCTTGAGGCGGCCGGCCTTGCCGAGCTTCTCCCGGAGGAAGTAGAGCTTGGCGCGGCGGACCTTGCCATGCCGGAGGACTTCCAGCTTGTCGATGGTGGGGCTGTTGAGGGGGAAGATGCGCTCCACGCCCACGCCGCTCGCGACCTTGCGGACGGTGAAGGAGGTGCGCATGCCGCCGCCCTTGATGCCGATGACAATGCCCTGGAAGAGCTGGATGCGCTCCTTCTCGCCTTCCTTCACCTTGACGTGCACCTTGACGGTGTCGCCGGGCTGGATGCGGGGGAGGTCCGAGCGAAGCAGGCTGGCTTCAAGCTGGTCGATGATGTGGCTCATGTGGGCTCCTGGGCCAGCGGTCCCCAAACCTGAACACAGGTGGACATGGCTCGAAAGTCCCCGGACGGGGAGTCCACCAGTCTACCGGAACGGGGGGAAAAGGGAAGCGGTCATTCGGGCCGCCAGCCCTTCCATCCCTTCGGCTTGGGGCGCTCCCAGTCCTCCGGATGCTCCACCTGCCAGGCGCACCACTGGGCGGGGCGCTCCAGGGCGGCCAGCCGTTCCCGCAGGAAGACTGCCCAGAGGTCCGGTCGGAGGCGCCGGGTCCTGGCCATGGCTTCCCGCAGGCGCCAGAGGCGGATGGCCCCATGATCCCCCCCCTGCAGGACGGCCGGGACCTCCAGCCCTTCGAAGCGGGTCGGTCGCGTGAAATGGGGATGATCCAGCAGCCCCGTGGCGAAGCTGTCCTCCTGGGCGGAGGCCCCATTCCCCAGCACGCCCGGCAGCCAGCGGCAGACGGCATCGATGAGGACGAGGGCGGGCAGCTCCCCCCCGCTGAGCACCACTTCCCCGACGCTCAGTTCCTCGTCGACGCAGCGCTCCACGGCCCGCTGATCCAGGCCTTCGTAGCGGGTGCAGACCAGGATCACCTGATCAAGCCCGGCGAGTTCCAGCACCTTGGCATGGGTGAGGGGCGGGGCGACCGGACTGAAGTGGATGATGCGGCCCTGGCCGGTCCTGGGCACGGAGGCCAGGGTGTCCCGCAGCACTTCCGGCCTCAGGATCATGCCCGGCCCTCCGCCGAAGGGCGAATCGTCCACGTGGCCGAAGGCGTTTCCGGAGAAGGGACGGTAGCTGTGGGTGTGCACCTCGTGGCCCAGGTCGCGGAAGCTGCGGCCGGTGACGCCGAGGCGGGCGGCCTCGAAGAATTCCGGGAAGAGCGTGAGGGCGTCGAATCTCATCACTTCCCCAGGAAATGGAAGGCCCCCATGGAGGCGCGGAGGATGAGATCGAAGCTGAAGGCGAAGTAGAGGGTATTGCCAAGACAGGCCACCGCCCCGATCCAAGCCCAGGCCAGTTGTTCTTCCAAAAGGGCCGCTCCCAGCAGGCAAAGGATGGCCGCGGGCAGCTGATTGCCAAAGGGCAGGGGCACGGGAAGGGCCAGCAGGAAGCCCGTCCAGGCAATGAGGGCCCCCATCCAGCGGCGATTGGGGGGCTGCTGCCTGGTTCCCTTCCATCGGAATCGGCTGAGCTGGGTCTCGAACTTGGCGAGGGCCTCCTTGACCCGCCCCTTGTGGAGGGACTGGGCCTTGATGCGCCGGGGAACCCAGGGCTGGGCTCTGCCCCAGGTCAGCTGGGCGCCCAGGGCCATGAGCCCGATGCCTCCCACCGGGGCCAGTCCGACGTTCAGTCCGGGGACGAGGTTCGGCAGCGAGAGCAGCAGCACCAGCAGGCCATAGGTCTGCTCCCCGGCCGCGTCCAGCAGCTCGCCGAGGGTGGTCTCGCCCTCGGCGTCGAGCAGGGCGTGGAGGGTGGCGAAGAAGGGCTTGGGGCTGGGCTGCACCCGTCCAGCATGACCGAAATCAGCGAGGTTTCGGATGCCGCGGCTGGCCTTCCCGAACCAGTTGGCCGCAGGCGCCTGCCACGTCCTGGCCCCGGCTGCGTCGGACACTGACCGGAACGGCCGAATCGGACAGCAGGCGGCAGAGGGCCCCGATGCGGGATTCTTCGGGAGCTTCGAAACCGGAACCCTCATGGGGATTGAAGGGAATCAGGTTCACTTTGGCGGGGAAGCGGCCCGCGAAGGCGGCGAGGCGGCGGCCATCCTCCTGGCTATCCGAGACTCCCTTCAATAGCACGTACTCGATCGTGATCCGTTCGCCGGACTGGAGCGGGAAGCGCCCCAGCGCCTGGGCCAGGGCTTCCAGGTTCCAGACACGGTTCACGGGCATGATGCGCGAGCGGGCCGCGTCCGTGGTGGCGTTCAGGCTGAGGGCCAACCTGGGGCGGCGGGCGAAGGTGCCCAGCCGGTCGATGCCGCTCACCAGGCCCGAGGTGGACACGGTGATGCGCCGGGGCGGGATGGCGAGGCCCTCCTCATCCGTCAGGGTCCCGAAGGCCGCCATGAGGTGGTCGAAGTTGTGCAGGGGCTCGCCCATGCCCATGAAGACCAGGTTCACGGGGCCCGTCCTGGGCCCCGCCCCTCCGGGGCCGTGCGGCGCACGGTGGCCCTCCGCCTCCTGCTCCGGCCTCACGGGGCCTGTCCTGGGCCCCGCCCCTCCGGGGCCGTGCGGCGCACGGTGGCCCTCCGCCTCCTGCTCCGGCCTCACGGGGCCCGTCCTGGGCCCCGCCCCTCCGGGGCCGAGCGGCGCACGGTGGCCCTCCGGCTCCTGCTCCGGCCTCACGGGGCCCGTCCTGGGCCCCGCCCCTCCGGGGCCGTGCGGCGCAGGGTGGCCCTCCGCCTCCTGCTCCGGCCTCACGGGCCTGTCCTGGGGATGGGCGTGATGGTTCAGCATGGCCACCACCTGTCCCACGATTTCCGCCGCGCTGAGGTTGCGGATGATGCCCATCTGCCCGGTGGCGCAGAAGGTGCAGCCCAGGGCGCAGCCCACCTGGCTGGAGAGGCAGAGGGTGACGCGATCCTCGTAGGGCATGTGCACGCCCTCGATTTGACGTCCGTCTCTCAAGGCGAAGACGTGCTTGGTGGAGCCGTCCAGGGACGGTTGACTCTGGACGATGGTCGGCCAGGCCAGGTCCACCTCAGTTTCCAGCCTGGCGCGGAGGGACCTGGAGAGGTTCGAGAACTGGTCCCACCGGGTCCAGCGCTGCCTGAGCAGGCCCGAGAGGAGCTGGCCGCCGCGCCATCGGGGTTCGCCAAGGCTCGTCATGAGCCCTCCCAGCTCCGAACGGCCCAGGCCCGCGGCGTTGGGGCGCGCCGGCGGACCGGCTTCGGGGGCCGGGAGATCCCAGGGTGAGGACACGGCTCAGTCCACTCGGATCTTGAAGGACTTCATCAGGCGCAGATCGTCCTCGGAGAAGGGGGTGGACACCTCGGCCTCCTCCGGGCCGGAAAGGGCCCTCTGGCCCGCGCTCACGGGGGAGGCCTCCAGGATCAGCATCAGACCGTAACCCTTGGCCTGGATCTGGAAGGCCAGGTCCCGGCAGTGGTCGTCTTCAGACAGGGCCTTCACCAGGGAATCACCCAGTTCGCTCACCAGGTGGTGCAGATGCTCTGGCAAGTCCATGGATCCTCCCCTCCCAGGATACCCTGGGCGCCAATCACCAAGGTAAGCCGCGACCCGTCAGGCCCAAAGGGCCTTGGGCCCTGGGAAGGGCTCAGAGTGCCCTGAAGTCCGCCACGACACGAGCCGGGTCTCCGCTCCAGAAGGGCCGGATGGCGGCGATCCCGCCCAGTCTCGGATGCCTGATCAGGCTGGCGTTGCGGGGATCGAGGCCCCCCAGGGCGAGGAGCCTGGGCCCGGCCTCCGGCAGTCCGTCGAGGAAGGTGCGGCATCGCTCCCACCCCCAGGGTGCGCCCTTCCCCGGGGTGGGGAAGATCGGGGAGATCAGCAACTGCTCCGCGCCGCTCCTGGCCGGCCACTGGTCCTCCTGGTGAAGGGGGCGCGACAGCGGCACCAGCCCGGCTTCGATGGCGGGATAGGCCTCGGGGGCATGGAGGCCGCATCCCGCCGCAAGCGCCACGTCCAGACGGCCCGCCACCCAGAGCCGTACCCCGGGTGCCGTGTCCTGGCTCCAGCGGACGGCGTCCAGGAGGGCCCGTGCGGACAGTTCCTTCTCGCGGAGCAGGAAGGCATCGACGCCGGAACGGAGGACGGCCCGCCAGCTTTCGCGATCGAAACCGAGTCCGGGCGTGATCGCCAGGAGGATCATCCGAACAGGCTTCCCAGGGCCTCCGGGGCGAGTTTTGGGAGGGCCATCACCTCGATGTTCTCAGCCACATGGGCAGCCTGCCCCATGCCGCACAGGGCGGTGCTGACACCCGGGCAGGAGCGGGTGAACTGGAGGGCCGCCTGGGCGGGTGTGCGCAGGCCGAAGGCCGCCGCGAAGCCGTCGGGCAGCTGGTTCAAGATGCGGGCCTGCATGATGGAGGCCGAGGTCTGGACCTGAAGACCGAGGGCCTGGGCGGCGGCCAGGGGGGTCAAGACCGTGCCGTCGACCTCCTGGGTCGGGATCAGGAAGGCTTCGGGCATGGCCAGGTTGAGGGGCAGCTGGATCCAACGGAAGTGGTGGTCCCGGCCCCCGGCGCCCCCGGCGGCGTTCAGCAGGCGGGCGAGGCTCAGATGCCCCGCCTGGCCGGGCGGCACCCGGAAGCCGTTCCAGGTGGCGACCCCGTAGGCGCGGATTTTCCCTGCGGCCACGAAGCCTTCGCAGGCTTCGAAGGCACGCTGGATGGCCGCATAGAAGGCCTCGGGCCCCAGGTGGGCCAGCTGCTGCTCGGGGTTGTGCAGGTGGAACAGATCGAGGGTGCCAAGACCCAGGGCACCCAGGCTGAGGTCCAGCTGATGGGCCAGGTACTTCGGTGTCATGGCGTGGCACCCATCCACGAGTTCGTCCACGGACAGGATCCCGGGCTGCTCCAGCACTCGGTGGAACCAGGCCCGGGGGCCCTCGTCGGGATCGCCCTCGGGCATGGGGATGTAGCCGGCCTTGGTGGAGACGAAAAACGCCTCGCGGGGGAGGCCCTTGAAGGCCGTTCCCAGGGCCTTTTCCGAGCGGCCATTGCGGTAGTTGGCGGCGGTATCGAAGACGGTCCCCCCCGCGGCGAAGAAGGCCCGTGCGGCCTCCACATAGGCCGTATCGGCGGTGTCCGAGGGCTGGCCCAGATAGGTGCCAAGACCGAGGCTACTGAGCTCCATGGCGCCTCCAGGATGTGAACTGCTGGCCTTTAAGGTGGCGGTCCCTCCGGACAGTATTAACTGTCCAGTTCCTCCTTGGCGCCTTCCAGGCCCATGGTGACGAGGCGATCTGAAGCCCGGCGGGACCACTCCGAATCAGGGTAGCTCTCCACCAGCTTGCGGTAGTAGCTCTTGGCTTCGGCGTGGAAGACCTTGGCCCGCTCGGCGCCGTAGGCCTGGAGGTCCTTGCCGTACTGCGCGACCTGTTCCTTGCTGAGGTCCTTCAGGGTCTCTTTCTGCAGCTTGACGGCATAGTCCTTGTTGAACTGGTTGAGTTCCTCGCCCGAGAGGAGCCGCTGGCGCATGGCCTCCCCCAGGTAGAAATAGGCCCGCTCCCGGTCCACGAAGTCGGGATAGGTCTCCAGGAGGGTCTTGAGCCGCCTCTCGGCGGCGGGATAGTCGTAAGTGTTCACGTAGAACACGCCCACCAGGAGTTCATGCTCGGCAATGCGCCGCCAGCACTGGAGGATCTTGGCGCGGGTCTCCCCCGCGTAGGGACTGCCGGGAGACTCCCTGACCAGCTGCTGGAAGCCATCCAGGGCCTTCCGGGTCTCGGCCTGGTCGCGTTCGGCGCTCTCGATGGACGAGAAGTGGCAGAGGGCGCGGTGGTAGAGGGCGTAGTCCCGCGATTCGTGGCGCGGGAAGTAGTTCAGGAAACTCGTGTACTCGACTTCCGCTTCCGGGAAGCTGGGGCTGCTCTGGAAGAAGAAGCTGTCGCCCAGCATGAGCTTGGCCTTGGGGAATTCCGGGGAGCCGGGGAGGTACTGCTCCAGGTGCCGCAGGGTCGCGCGGGCCTCGGTGAACTTCCCCTGCTTCATCTGCTTGTCTGCAGTCGCCATCAATTCCGAGGCGGAGAGGCCGCTGTCGATGGCCTTCGGTTTGTGGCAGCCCAGGCCCAGGCCCACCATGGACGCGGTGAGTGTGAGAATGGCGAGGATGCGCTTCATTTGGACTCCGGGGACGGCACTTCAGGCATGGCGGAACCATGCAAAGAGTTCCTGGGCGAGGGCTCCCAGGATCGGTACAGCTTCTCGAGCCAGGGTTCCACCAGGGCCTGGGCCTCGGCCCGGTGGCGGTCGTGGAAGAGCTCATGGAACAGCCCGGGCAGGCGATGGCGCTCGAGGAGTCCGGGGCTCACGGCGGACCACAGGGCCTCGGAGGCGTCCGGATCCACCACGGTGTCGCTTCCGGATTCCAGGAGGAGCATGGGGCGGTCCAGCTCATGGCCCAGGGGCAGCACTTCGGCCCGGCCTTCCTCCAGGGCGGCCCCGAAGGCCGCGGTGGCCCACCGGTGGCAGAGTCTGTCGGTCTCGTAGCGCTGGACGAGGACGGGATCGGAACAGACCCGGCTCTTGTCTCCATGGAGCTGGACAGGCCGGTGGGGCATGAACAGGCGGAGCAGACGCGCCAGCCAGACGAGGAGCCTCGAATCCGACCGCAGGGCCAGCGCGGGACTCGAGAGGATGAGGCCGTCCAGGGTATCCGCGTGCCAGAGCAGGGCAAGGAGGGCGACCAGGCCCCCGAAGCTGTGACCCAGCACCACCTGGGGGCAGACGGGCAGGGGAGGCATGGGGACGCCGTCCACCATCCGGGCCGTGGCGCCTGTGCGCTCGGCATCGTGGCGCCGTTCCTGTCTCAGGAAGAGGGCCAGGTCATCCACGAAGGCGCGGATGCCCAAGGCGTCCCCCCGGGGCCCGCCGGAGCGGCCGAAGCCATGGTGGTCCAGGCTGGAGACCGACCAGCCCTGGCCGTGCAGCCAGTGGGCCGTGTGGCGGTAGCGCTCGCCATGCTCGCCGTAGCCGTGTGAAATCACCACCCGGCCCTTGGGCGTGGGGTGCTCCCACCGCGCCCAGGCCAGGGGGATTCCCCCATGGCCGGTCAGGACCCCACGGGTGGTGGGCTCCAGATCGGCGGGGATCACGGGGATGAAACCAGGCATCCACCCAGAATAGCGTGGCGCCCGGGAATCCCTTATTGCCTTAAACTCAAAGGTTCCCCGGCGGACGGGGCCGGAGATGCCAACGATGGATTTCGAGACCCTGGTGCGGGCCAAGAACGAGCTGGAGCCCCGCGTCCAGCAGTTGGTCGCGCACCTGGATCCCGAGCGCAAGGCTCTTGAGCTGGAGCAGATCGAGGAGCGGACCACGGCCCCGGGCTTCTGGGACGATCCGGAGGCCGCCAAGCCCCTCCTCCAGAAGCGGGGGACCATCACCAGCGACATCGCCCTGGCCAAGCGCCTCAAGGGCGGATTGGAGGACCTTGAAACCGGCCTCGAGCTGGCCAAGGATGACGGCGACATGCTTCTGGAGGCCGGGTCCGTCGAAACCGAGCTCCGGAAGGTCATCGAGGATGCCGAGCTGCGCATGATGCTCAGCGGGGACCTGGACCACAACCACGCCATCGTGGCCATCGCCCCGGGGGCCGGCGGCACCGAAAGCCAGGACTGGGCGGCCATGCTGCTCCGCATGTACCTGCGCTTCTGCGAATCGAAGGGCTGGCCCACAGAGATGATCGACTACCAGGACGGGGAGGAGGCCGGCATCAAGGGGGCCACCTTCATCGTGGACGCCCCCTTCTCCTACGGCTACCTGCGGGCCGAGGCCGGGGTCCACCGCCTCGTGCGCATCAGCCCCTTCGATTCGGCCAAGCGGCGCCATACCAGTTTCGCGGCCGTCTACGTGAGCCCCGAGCTGGACGACACCATCAATGTGGACATTCCCGAGAAGGACCTCAAGATCGATGTCTTCCGGGCCAGCGGCGCCGGCGGTCAGCACGTGAACCGCACCGAATCCGCCGTGCGCTTCACCCACCTGCCCACGGGCATCGTGGTCAGCTGCCAGAACGAGCGCAGCCAGATCAAGAACCGGGCGACCGCCCTGAAGGTCCTGCAGGGCCGACTCTACGAGCTGGAGCAGCGGAAGTTCCTGGACAAAGTGGCCGCGGCCAGCGGGGACAAGGCCGATGTGGCCTGGGGCAGCCAGATCCGCAGCTACGTCCTCCAGCCCTACCAGATGGTGAAGGACCACCGGACCGGTGAGGAGACCAGCCAGACCCAGAAGGTGCTGGATGGCGACATCGATGCCTTCATCCGGACCCAGCTCCTGGCGAAGAGCCTCAAGACTGAAGGGTAGTCACTTCAGGACCCGGAACAGGTTGCTGAAGTCATCCCGCCAGGACAGGGCCTTGGTCGGCAGGGGCTTCACGTCCTCGTTGTCCCGAAAAGCCGGGCGGTCGAAAAAGGCCTCGTCCCGGGCAACCAGGACCCAGGTGGACCCGTAGGAGCCCTCATCCACGTCCGTCTCGGTGTCCACGACCCGGGCCCTCCTGCCGAAGTCGTCCACGGCGGCTCTCACGACGGGCTGGAGGTCCAGGTAGCGGTTCGAGACGTGGACCGCCAGGACTCCCCCCGGGGCCAGGTGCCGGAAGTAGAGGGCGAAGGCTTCGCGGGTGAGCAGGTGCACGGGGATGGCGTCGCTGGAGAAGGCGTCGATGGCCAGCAGGTCGTAGCCCTGGGGGGACTCGGCCTCCAGGCTGAGCCGGGCGTCGCCCAGCACCACCTCGGTGGCGGCCCGGCCCCGGTCCAGGTAGGTGAAGTAGCGCCGGGCAAACGGCTCCACCAGGGGGTTGATCTCATAGAAGCGGAGCCGGTCCCCCGGTCGCCCGTAGGCCGCCAGGCTGCCCGTCCCCAGGCCCACCAGGCCCATCTTCCGGGGCCCTTCCTGCAGGCTGGCGATGGCCAGGCCCACCCCGGAATCCAGGCTGTAGTAGGTCGCCGGGCGGCCGGCCTTGGCCGGATCGAGAAACTGGCCGCCGTGGGTGATGGTGCCGTGGGCCAGGGTGCGCCAGGTGTGTTCCAGGTCGTCGAAGACGGCGAGGGTCCCGTAGAAGTTCCTTCCCCGGGCGAGGGTGACCTGGTCGCTGGGCTTGTCCAGATGGAAGGCGTGCAGGCCGAGCCCCAGGGCCAGCAGGCCCATGACCCCTGCGGTCGGGCGCCGCCAGCGGTGCCCCGGACCCAGGTCCCAGGCCAGGGACAGCCCCGCCACCGCGGCGGCGGCGGCCAGGCCCAGGGGAAGCTCCAGGTAGGTGGTGAAGAGCCGCGGTGCCGCCAGGGCCACGAAGATGCCGCCCAGGGCTCCGCCCAGGCTGACGCAGAGGTAGAACCCGGTCAGGAACTCGGGGTGGGGCCGGCGCCGGGCCAGCTCCCCGTGGGCCACCATGCAGGCCACGAAGAGTCCGGAGCTGAAAAGCAGCACCTGCCCCCGCACGGAACCCAGCCAGGAGGCCGCTGTGCTCAACAGGTCCACCCGGTAGTCCATCCAGCGGAAGTCCGGGCGCAGGGAGAGGGACATGACCAGCAGGAGCGCGGGCAGCAGCCCCAGGAAGAGGGCCCGCTGGTACCAGAGGCCGCCCTCGAAACAGAGGATGAAGCTGAGCAGGTACAGGCCCAGGGGCAGGACCCAGAGGAAGGGGATGGGTGCGACGTTGGTGCTGAGGTGGGTGGTCACGGCCATCAGCAGCATCGAGGGTACGGCCGCAAAAGTGATCCACAGCAGTTTCTGGCCGGCGGCCGGCCGCTCCGCGGGTTCCTCGGGGACCTGGACCCCCGGGATCGCAGGGGCATTCCGTCGAGCCAGGACGAAGGTCATGCCGGCGAAGGTGAGGAAGCCCGCGGACCAGAGCCAGGACTGGGTCTTCAGGCGCAAGAAGGGCTCCACCAGCAGGGGGTAGGACACCAGGGCCAGCATCGAGGCCAGGTTCGAGAGGGCGAAGAGGCGGTAGGGGATCCGCCCGCGCCGGGCCACCCAGGCCTGCACCAGGGGCCCGGTGGTCGAGAGCAGCAGGTAGGGGAGGCCCACCGTCAGGGTGAGCAGGCCCAGAAGGTGGCCCAGGGGCTGGTTGCCGCTGGCGGGCCGGAAGAAGGGGTGCAACCGGAGGGGGAGGGTGAACAGGGCCGCCAGCAGCAGCCCCCCGTGCAGGCGGATTTGGGCCCGGTGGGACAGGTGCCGCACCACCAGGTGCGAATAGAGATAGCCCAGGAGGAGCAGGATCTGGAAGAAGAGCAGGCAGGTGGTCCACACCCCTGCGCTGCCTCCGAACCAGGGCAGGACCAGCTTGCCGACCATGGGCTCCAGCTGGAACAGGAGAAAGGCGCTCAGAAAGATGGTGGCCGCGGCCAGCAGAAGGGAACCCTCCGAGCCTCCAGCGCTGGTGCCAACCGGTGGTTCCACGGGCGCCCTCCAGCGGCCTGAAGGCTACTCGCCCTTGGCGATGCGGATCTGTTCATCCTTGGGCAGGCGGAAGACCCAGCGGCCGGTGATGCGGTCCCAGAGATCGAAGCAGCAGAGCCAGTTCAGGAGGCCGGCCACCATCACGTAGGTGGAGCCGTACTCCTGGGTGAGGGTGCGCACGGGTTCGGTGCCCACCCCTCCGAAGGCCCAGGCGAAGGCGCCGTAGAGGGGGCCGATTCCCAGGGTGCCCAGGGCGCCGAGGGTGGACAGCCAGGAGCCCTGCACGGGCACGAAGACGCCGCCCTTCACCCCCGCCACCGCGCCGAACTGCATCTGCAGGGCTCCGAGGAAGCAGAACAGCATCCACACGCCAAAGAAGGCCAGGGCTCTTCCTTTCTGGCCGATGGCCCAGTACCCGGCCCCGGGGACCAGCCACTGGAGCAGCAGGGGCTTCCAGGCGGCCTTCACCGCCTTCTGCCTTCGCAGGGGCATGGGAAGTCTCAGGGCAGGGGTGGGATCGGTCATGGGTCCAGATTACCTCAGTCCCGGTGCCGGGGCGGGCCCCGGTGCCCCTCCGGCAGCCCTTGGCCGACCCGGGGCCATCCGCGTTGTGATCAGCGACCCGTGGGGACTCCCCGGGGCTGGGCTATCATTCATGCATGATGGGACCCTTCGGCATGAGTTTGACCGCCCTTGGCCTCTACGGGGCGGCGGAGGCCTTCTCCATTGGCCATCTCCGGACGGACCGCGATGGCTACGGATGGACCGCCACCCTCCTCCTGCTGCTGGGCTTTCTGGTGCACTTCCTGGCCCTGGAGGTGGGCGGACGCGCCGAAGGCACCGTGCCCTACCAGAACCTGCCCGGCTCCCTGTCGCTCTTCGCATGGATGCTGGCCGCGGCCTACGGGATCCTCTTCCTCCGCCACCGGGAGGGCTCCACCGGGCCCTTCCTGATCCCCCTGGTGATTCTCTTCATGGCGGCCTCCCTGCTCGTCCACTCGAGCCGGGGCCCCCATGCGCCGCATGATCCCATGCGATCGGGCTCCCTCTTCGCCCTGCACGTCACCCTGGCCATCCTGGGCTATGCGGGCCTCACCCTGTCCTTCGTCCTGGCCCAGATGTACCTGCTCCAGACCCGGCAGTTGCACAGACACAAGCTGGGCCTGCTCTTCTCGAGGCTCCCGGCCCTGGACGTGCTCACCCGCATGCACCGCACCTCGGTGGCCATGGGTGCCCTGGCGCTGGCGGTGGCCGCCTGCCTGGGCATGTTCTGGGCCAAGCAGAACTGGGGCACCTACTGGGATCCCAAGGTCGCGTTCACCCTGCTCCTGATCCTGGTCTATGTCTTCATCCTGATCGCCCCCCGCCTGGGCTGGGGCGGCAAGAAGATCGCCTGGACCTCCATCGCCGGCTTCGTCCTGCTGATGTTCTCCTACTCGGTCGTGAACCTCTTCATCACCGCGGAGCACGTGTTCCGGTGAGTGGTTCCTCCGGATCGCCACTGCTTCTGGTCGGCTGGGATTTCCGGCAGACCCCCGTGGAACTGCGCGAACGCCTGGCCTTCTCGCCCGAAAAGGTGCGGGAGGCCCTGGCCGCCCTGCGCCAGGAGGGCCTGCTGGCGGAGGGAGTCATCATCTCCACCTGCAACCGCAGCGAGGTCTACGGGCTCAGCGGGCCCGGCCTCGAGGGGAGGGATCCCCTGGAGGCCGTCACGGAATTCATCGCCCGCTTCCACGGCATTCCGCAGCCTGAAGTGGAGACCTCAGGCTACAAGCACACCGGGGCCGATGCGGTGCGGCACCTGCTGCGGGTATCCGCAGGCCTCGAGTCCCTCGCCCTGGGCGAGGACCAGATCCTGGGCCAGGTGCGGGAGGCCTTCCGCATCGCCTCCAGCGCCGGCGGCACCAAGTCGGTCCTGCACCGGCTGTTCCAGAAAGCCGTGGAGACCGGCAAGCGGGTGCGGTCCGAGACCGGCCTCAGTTCACGGCCCATCTCCATCCCCGGCGTGGCCATCGAGCTGGCCCAGAAGATCTACGAGGACCTCAGCCCCCGGCACTTCCTGATCCTGGGCGCGGGCGAAACCTCGGGGATTTTCTACGACCTGCTGGTGGCCCGGGGCGCGAAGAACATCGAGGTGGTGAACCGCACCCTGGAAAAGGCCGAGGCGCTCTGCAGGCGGGGCGGCCGGGCGGTGCCCTGGGACCAGCTCGAGTCCAGGCTGGCCCAGGCCGACATTGTGGTGAGCGCCACCTCTTCCGCCACCCCCGTCATCACCCGGGAGGCGGCCAAGGCCGCCCTTCACCAGCGCCGCGGGCAGCCCCTGTTCTTCCTGGACCTTGGCATCCCGCGCAACGTGGACCCCAAGGTGAGCGACCTGGACGACGCCTTCCTGTACGCGGTGGACGACCTGCAGGAGATCGCGGAGCGGAACCGTCAGGAGCGGCAGAAGGAGGTGGGTCCAGCGCTGGCGATCCTCGAGGAGGAACTGGAGGAGTTCCAGGCCTGGTTCGGCTCCCTGGCCGTGATCCCCACCCTCACCCTGCTGAGACAGCACTTCGAGTCCGTACGAGAGGCGGAGTTCGACCGGGAGATCGAGAAGATGGGGCACCTCTCCGAGCGGGACCAGGAGAAACTCCGGCGCATCGCCTCGTCCATGGTGCGCTCGCTCCTGCGGAACCCCACCGATGCCCTCAAGGATGAACCGGACGCCGCGCGCCGCATGGACCGCGCCGAGGCCGCCCGCCACCTCTTCGGCCTGGACCGGCTACCCAAGGACTGATCCTCGCGGGAAGGTCATTGCCCGGGGGTGACGGGGTGGATCTTCTGCGGGCGCGGAGTCAGCGGTCGATCCTTTTCGCTGGCCCTCGGCCTTCGGCCGTGCTCAAAATGGGGCCATCGAATCCCCCATCCACGAACCCATGGCGCCGGCTCCTCCGACTCGCCCTGGATGCATTGTCAGCTTCAATCTGTGCCGCCTAGGGAGGGATCAGTGGGTTTGGCAGATCTTCTCGTGCACCTCGACCACTTCGCCCATTCTGCTGCCAGGCTGGAGGTGGCCGTCGGCTTGGCGAAGCGGCACCAGGCGCGGCTGACGGGTCTGCTGGTGAGGCGGCACCACTACCCGGATGAGGCGACGGTCAGCGCCACCCGGGCGATGTTCGAGCAAAAAGCGGCCGAGGCGGGGATCGAAGGCCTCTGGCAATGTGTGGAGGCCCCCGGGGCCGTGGTCGACATGACTGCGATCATCAACGCCCATGCACATTCCTGCGACCTCCTGGTCGTCGGCCAGGGAACCAGCGAGTCCGCGGGTGCCGGCGTGCCAGGCGACCTGGCGGAAAGCCTCGTGCTGGTATCCGGTCTTCCGGTCCTGGTCGTGCCCTATGCGGGTTCCTTTGCCTCGGTGGGTGAGCGCGTGCTGGTGGCCTGGAAGGCCGGGCGCGAGTCGACGCGGGCCCTGAACGACGCCCTCCCCATCCTGCAACGCGCCCGGCGGGTTGAAATCATGACGGTCTACGGCCCGGAATCCGGAGTCGGAGTGATCGAGCGCCTCAGCGCCGATCTTTGCAACCACCTGGCTCGGCACGGGGTGAAAGCAGCAGCCAGCAGCCTGCCGGCCGGAGAGGCCGCCTTGGGGGATGTGTTCTTGAACCGGGTCTCCGACGAGGGCTGCGACCTCCTGGTGATGGGCGTCTATGCCCACGGGAAGGGCGGCAGCCTGGAAGTGGGCCCGGTGGCCCGTCAACTGCTCCGGGAAATGACGGTTCCGGTCCTGATGTCGCACTAGCCCATGGCTGAATCCCAGACCCGCACCATGAATGCCAGGAGCAGATACCTCAGCAGGCCAGGGAGATTCACCTGATGGCGGAATACATTCTTGAAACAAGGAATCTATCCAAGGAGTTCAAGGGCTTCTCGGCCGTGAGTGGCCTGAACCTGCGCGTCGAGCGCGGACACATCCACGCCCTGATCGGACCCAATGGGGCCGGCAAGACGACAGTCTTCAACCTCCTGACCAAGTTCCTGAGCCCCACCACCGGGACCATCCTGTTCAAAGACATCGATGTCACCCATGAGAAACCCTCGGAAATCGCCCTGCGCGGCGTGGCCCGCTCCTTCCAGATCTCGGCGGTCTTTCCCAACATGACGCCGCTGGAGAATGTTCGGCTGGCGCTGCAACGGGCCACGGGTGATTCCTTCCGTTTTTGGAAGAGCGACCGCTGCCTAGGCAGGCTGGATGGTCGGGCCATGGACCTGCTGGAGTCGGTCGGTCTGGCGGATTACAGCGGCGAGATCACGGGTGAACTGGCCTATGGCCGCAAGCGGGCCCTGGAGATTGCGACCACCCTGGCCCTTGAGCCGGAACTGATGCTCCTGGACGAACCGACCCAGGGGATGGGCGCCGAAGACGTGGATAAGATCACGGCCCTGGTCAGGCAGGCATCCGCCAATCGCACGATTCTCATGATTGAGCACAACCTCAAGGTCGTCGCCAGCCTGGCAGACCGCATCACGGTCCTCCAGCGGGGGGCGATCCTCGCGGAAGGGCCCTATGCCACGGTGTCCCAGGACCCACGGGTGCTGGAAGCCTACCTGGGGAGCAGCCATGCTTGAACCCCGGCCTGAGGAGATGCTGAAGATCACGGGTCTCCACGCCTTCTACGAGGAATCCCACATCCTGCACGGCATTGACCTCACGGTGGGTGCGGGAGAGCTCGTCACGCTCCTCGGGAGGAATGGCGCCGGGAGGACCACCACCCTCAAATCGATCATGGGGCTGGTCGGGAGGCGGAGCGGCTCCATCACCATCAACGGGATCGAGACCATCGCCATGCCGACCCACCGGATCGCCCGCCTGGGCATCGGGTACTGCCCCGAGGAACGCGGCATCTTCTCCAACCTCACCGTGGAGGAGAACCTGCTTCTGCCACTGGTGGTCCGGGAGGGTGGCATGTCTCTGGCTGAACTCTATGAGATGTTCCCCAACCTGCAGGAAAGGCGGAAAAGCATGGGAACAAGGCTCTCCGGAGGGGAGCAGCAGATGCTCGCCATGGCGAGGATCCTGCGCACCGGAGGGAAGCTCCTCCTCCTGGATGAGATCACCGAAGGCCTGGCCCCGGTCATCGTCCAGGCCATGGGGCGGCTCATCGGACAGTTGAAGGAAAGGGGGTTCACCATCGTCCTGGTCGAGCAGAATTTCCACTTTGCCGCGGACCTGGCCGACCGCCACTACGTGATCGAAAGCGGTGTCATCGCAGACATGATCCCGAGAGACGAGCTCGCGTCCAGCACGGACAAACTCAACCAATACCTGGGCGTGTGACCAGGCATTCAGAAGGAAAGGAACGACTCCATGAAAAACCTCATTTCAAAGTCGGCGCTGCTCGTTGTGGCCCTGGCGACCTCGGGCGGGATGGCTGGCCCAGCCAAGGAGAAGATCTCCGATGGTGTAGTGAAGATCGGGGTCCTCACCGACATGTCGGGGGTCTACTCCACGCTCGGAGGGAAGGGCACCCAGGTGGCGGTGGAGATGGCCGTCCATGATTTCGGCGGCACGGTGCTGGGCAAGCCCATCCAGGTCATCGGCGCCGATCACCAGAACAAGGCCGACATCGCCTCCGCCAAGGCCCGCGAATGGTTCGACAATGAGAAGGTGGACATGATCACCGGGCTGCTGAACTCAGGTTGCGCCCTGGCGGTACAGAAAGTCGCGGGTGACAAGAAGCGGATCACCATGAACACGGGTGCGGGAAGCACGGATCTGACCAACAAGGCCTGGACCCCCTACAGCATCCACTACGTTTACGACACCTACGCCCTGGGCAAAGGGACCGGGCAGGCCGTCGTCCAGCATGGTGGCAAGACCTGGTTCTTCATCACGGCCGACTACGCCTTCGGCCAGTCCCTGGAGCAGAACACCACCAAATTCGTGACCGCCCTGGGCGGGAAGGTCCTCGGCTCCGTGCGCCACCCGCTGTCCACGGCGGACTTCTCCTCCTACCTGCTCCAGGCCCAGTCCTCCGGGGCCCAGATCATCGGCCTGGCCAACGCCGGGGGAGACACCATCACCTGCATCAAGCAGGCACGGGAATTCGGCATCGGGCAGAAGGGACAGCGGCTGGTCGGGCTGTTGATCTTCGACACCGACATCAAGAGCCTCGGCCTCAACGTGGCCCAGGGGATGCAGTTCACCTCCGGCTTCTACTGGGACCGGGACGACGCCACCCGTGCCTTCGCCAAGCGCTTCTTCGCGATTCACAAGGCCATGCCGACCATGGATCAGGCCGGGGCCTATTCCGCCACCATGAACTACCTCAAGGCCATCAAGGCCGCGGGCACGGACGACCCGGACGCGGTCATGGCCAAGCTGAAATCCATGGACATCAGCGACTTCTTCGCCGTCCACGGGAAGATCAGGGTCGACGGCCGGATGGTGCATGACATGTACCTCATGGAAGTGAAGAAACCCTCCGAGTCGAAGGGCGAATGGGATCTCCTGAAGATCGTCAAGACCATTCCCGGCGATGACGCGTTCATGCCGCTTTCCGAAAGCACCTGCCCCGCCGTGAAGAAATAACGCCCTTCTTCGTCATCAGGTACCAGCCAGAGGGATGGGGCCATGGAGCTGTCTTTCCACACCGTCATGTCGCAGGTCATGCTGGGGCTCAACAATGGCGTCTTCTACGCCATTTTGAGCCTCGGCCTGGCGGTGATCTTCGGCCTTCTGAACATCGTCAACTTCGTCCACGGCGCGCTCTACATGCTGGGCGCCTACGTCGCGCTCCTGGGCTACACCATGCTGGGGCCGCTCCTCGGGAAGCCCGACTTCCACCTCAACTACTGGGCGGCCCTGGTCGTGGCGCCACTGGTGGTGGGCCTCCTGGGGATCGGCATCGAGCGCACCATGCTGCGCAGGCTGCGCAAGTTCGACCATCTCTATGGCCTGCTGCTGACCTTCGGGCTGGCGCTCATCATCCAGGGCGTCTTCACCAACTACTTCAATGTTTCCGGCGATGCGTACGATGCCAAGCCGGAGGTGCTGGAGGGGGCGGTGAACCTCGGGTTCATGCTCTTCCCGAAGTACCGGCTATGGGTGATCGTGATCTCCCTGGTGGTCTGTTTCAGCACCTGGTTCGTCATCGAGCGGACCAAGCTGGGCTCCTACCTCCGGGCCGGCACGGAAAACCCCGAACTGGTGAAGGCCTTCGGCATCAACGTGCCGCTCATGATCACCCTGACCTATGGCTATGGCGCAGCCCTGGCCGCCTTCGCCGGGGTGCTGGCCGCGCCGATCTATTCAGTCAGCCCGGTCATGGGATCGGAAATGATCATCACGGTGTTCGCCGTTGTGGTCATCGGCGGCATGGGATCCATCATGGGCGCCATCATCACCGGGCTGCTGCTGGGCATGGTTGAGGGCTTCACCAAGGTCGTCTACGCTCCGGCCTCCAGCACGGTGATCTTCCTGATCATGGTGCTGGTCCTGCTGATCAAGCCGACCGGCCTCTTCGGGAAGGAGTCCTAGATGAACCGGTACGCCTGGATCGGTCTCATAACCCTGGGACTGCTTGCCCCGTACGTCGTTTACCCGGTGTTCATGATGAAGCTGCTCTGCTTCGCCCTGTTCGCCCTGGCCTTCAACCTGCTGCTCGGCTACACCGGGCTGCTGTCCTTCGGCCACGCGGCCTTCTTCGGGGGGGCCTCCTACATCACGGGTCAGCTGGTCAAGAACAGCGGCCTGACGCCGGAGTTGGGCATCCTCGGAGGCACCCTTTTTGCCGCCTTGCTGGGTTATGTGGTCGGCAGCCTGGCCATCCGGCGGCAGGGGATCTACTTCGCCATGGTCACCCTGGCCCTGGCGCAGATCGTCTATTTCATCGCCTTGAAGACCCCCTTCACCGGCGGCGAGGACGGACTGCAGGGCATTCCCCGGGGCCTTCTCTTCGGTCTGGTCGACCTGAATCGCGTCTACACCGTGCATGGCCGGCCGCTCGGCCTCAACCTCTACTACTTCGTGTTCGCCGTCTTCTGCCTGGGATTCTGGATCCTCCACCGGACCATCCACTCGCCCTTTGGGCAGGTGCTGAAGGGCATCCGAGAGAACGAACCCAGGGCCGTCTCCCTGGGCTACAAGGTGGACCGGTTCAAGCTGATGGCCTTTGTCATCTCGGCGGCCATGGCCGGAATGGCCGGGGCGACGAAGTCCCTGGTCTTCCAGCTCGCCTCCCTCACCGACGTGAGCTGGCATACCTCCGGAGAAGTGGTCCTGATGACCCTCTTGGGCGGGGTCGGCACGGTGCTTGGCCCGCTGGCGGGCGCCTTCACGGTGGTGAGCCTGGAGTCTGAGCTGAGTTCGGTCGGCTCCTGGATCACCGTGATCATCGGGGGAACCTTCGTGGTTTGCGTGCTGCTCTTCCGGCGAGGGTTCATGGGCGAACTAGCCCGGCTGCTGAAGCGCACGCTCTAGGAGTCCCCGCGCACGACGCCGGGGTCTCGCGGTCGGATTTGCAAAAGGAGAATGCCGTGCTGAAGGGTAAGAACGCGCTGATCACGGGCTCCACCAGCGGGATCGGACTGGGCATCGCCAGGGCCCTGGCCGCCGAGGGCTGCGGCCTCATGCTGAACGGTTTCGGCCAGGCCGACACCCTGGAGCGCCTGCCCCGGGACTTGGCGGCGCAGTATGGCGTCCGGGTGGCCTACCACGGGGCGGACATGACCCGTCCTGCCGAGATCGCGGCCCTGGTCGATCACACAGTGGCCCAGCTGGGCAGCCTCGACATCCTGGTCAACTGCGCCGGCATCCAGCACACGGCTCCGGTGGAAGCCTTCCCCATCGAGAAGTGGGATGCCATCCTCGCGGTCAACCTTTCCTCGTCCTTCCATACCATTCACCACTCCCTTCCACACATGAAGGGAAGGGGCTGGGGCCGGATCATCAACATCGCCTCGGTCCACGGGCTGGTCGCCTCCGTCAACAAGGCGGCCTATGTGACCGCCAAGCACGGGCTGGTGGGACTCACCAAGGTGGTGGCCCTGGAAACCGCAGGCCAGGGGATCACCTGCAACGCAATCTGCCCCGGCTGGACCCGGACGGAGCTCATCGAGCCGCAGATTGCCGCTCGCGCCAAGGCGCTCGGTGTGGATATCGAGGAGGGGGGGCGGGTCCTGCTGGCCGAGAAGCAGCCCTCGCGCCAGTTCGTCAGCACCGAGCAGCTGGGGCAGCTGGCGGTGTTCCTGTGCTCCGCCGCCGCCGAGCAGATCACCGGAACGCCGATCCCCATCGACGGGGGCTGGACCGCACAGTGAAGCGTGACCCCGGACCCGGATCCCCGCCCCACTGGGCTCATCCCCTACCCGGACGGTGCAACTGGACCCTTCGCACCTAAGAGCCAGCTCCTAGGACTTGAACAGCCAGCCCGGAAGCTTGACCTCGGCGAGGCCCTCCAGGACCACTTCGCCCGTCTGCTTTTTGATGACGGTCGAGATCCTGGCGCGGCTCTTGGGTAGAAGCTCGACGATGGTGGCTTCGAGCCTCACCGTGTCGCCCAGGAATACCGGATGCCTGAAGGAACAGGTCTGACTCAGGTAGACCGTGCCCATGCCCGGCATGTCCATGCCGAGCGTTCTGGAGATCAGGCCGAACAGGATTCCGCCGTGCGCAATGCGCTGGCCGAACCGGCTTGCCCTGGCCACCTCGGCATCCAGGTGGATGGGGTTGCGGTCCCCGGTCAATTCGGCGAAGGCATCGACCAGGCCCTCGTCGACGAGTTGCTCGCAGACGCAGGTTTGTCCAATGCGATAGCCGCTGCCTGCTCCTGCTGAAGGCATGTCGAGGCTCCTTGGCAACCGGTCCGGTCAGATTGTTCCAAAGTACAGAAAAAGGGGGGCCATGCGGCCCCCCTTTTTGCAATTCCAACAGCGCTGGGAAATCAGTCGGCAGCGAAAGGCAGCAGGGCGATGTTGCGGGCACGCTTGATGGCTTCCACCAGCTCGCGCTGGTGGACGGCGCACACGCCGCTGGTGCGGCGGGGCAGCACCTTGCCGCGCTCGGGGGTGAAGGCCTGGAGGGTCTTCACATCCTTGTAGTCGATCATGAGGGACTTCTCGACGCAGAACTTGCAGAACTTCGCCCGTCGTCCCCCAAAAGCCTTCTTCTTCTTGGGCTTGCCCTTCTTGGCATCGGCGCGGCGCTTCATCCCATCACCTCTTCAGCGGAACGTTCCTTGATGCCGGCCTGGGCCTTGCGCTTGGCCTCGCGCTCGATGCGCTGCTTGGTGCGGCCCGCGGCCTTCTCGGCCTCGTCCATGCGGACGCTCAGGTACTTGATGACAGCGTCGTTGTTGCGGAAACGGCGCTCCAGCTCGGCGATGAGGTTCGGACCCGCGTTCATCTCGAACAGGGTGTAGTAGCCCTCGCTGAACTTCTGGACTTCGTAGGCCAGCTTCTTGCGGCCCCACTTGTCGGTCTTGAGCAGTTCGCCACCCTGCTCGGCAATGATCCCCTCGTACTGCTTGACGAGCTCATCGCTCTGCTCGTCCGTCAGCGTGGGGGAGGCGATGAAGATGGTCTCGTAGCGACGCATCTGTCCTCCTTGTGGATGTGAAGCCCCCTTTGGATTCCAGGGAGCAAGGAAGAGCCCTCCAACGGAGGACGCGAATGGCTAGTTTCGCCCGGAAAGCCTCGAAAATCAAGGCAAAGTCTGGCCCTGGTCCCTCCAGAACCCCGCGGGATTGACCTTGTCGGGCAACCCATCCAGGTCCTCGGTGCCGGCCAGAATCTCGAGGAACCGGGCGAAGGGGGCGTCCAGGGCGTCGAGCTGGTCCCACTCGGGATCGGTCCAGGGTCCCAGCACGAAGTCGGCCAGAGGCCGCTGAAAGGGGCCGATGCCCAGGCGGAGGCGGGCGACCTCCTGGGTGCCCAGACACTCGAACACGGAGCGCAGGCCGTTGTGGCCGCCGTCCGAACCGTTCAGCCGGAAGCGGCCCGTGCCCAGGGGAAGGTCCTTGTCATCGAAGAGGATTACCATCCGCCTGGGGTACAGCCCTGCGGCCGAGGCCTGGGCGCAGGCCTCCCCGGAGAGGTTCATGTAGGTCGCGGGCACCAGGGCCTGCAGCCGGTCCGCCAGCGGGTAGAGCGTGCCGGACGGGAACCGCCTCCTGGGGGCAGGAGCCAGACCTCGCTCCGCCATCCAGCGCTGGAGCATCAGGCGGCCGAGGTTGTGGCGAGTGTCCTGGTACTCGGTCCCCGGGTTCCCTAGAGGTACCAATGTCCACATGGTTCCAGCCTAACGCGCGCAGGTCCGGCCCGCGCGTCAACAACAAACGCGGCCAAGGCCGCGTTTGTCGACGGATGAATGAAGGGTTGCGCGCTACTTCTTCTCGTCCTTTTTACCCTTCTTGGCGACTTCCGGCTCGGGGGCGGCGGCGGGGGCAGCGACTTCTTCCTCGGCGGCCTTGCCATGGACCGAGCAGACCACCTGGTGGGCATCGCCGGTGAAGACGATGTTGGCGCCCAGCGTGAGCTGCTCGAAGCGGATGCTGTCGCCCACGCCCAGGTTGGAGATGTCCACGTCGATGTGGGCCGGGATGATGCTGGGCAGGCATTCAATCTCGATCTCGCGGTGGGCGAAGTCGAGCACACCACCCATCGCCTTCACGCCGATGGAAGTGCCCACGAGGCGCACTGGCACCTTGACGCGCACCTTGAGGGTCATGTCCACGCGCATGAAGTCCACATGGCGCAGGCGGCTGGTGATGGGGTCGCGCTGGAGGTCCTTGATGATGACGTGGCGCTTGATGTCCGTGCCTTCGCGCTGCAGGAACATCACGGAGTTCATGCCGGAATCACTGGCGAGGACGCGGGCGACCGCCTTGGGGCTGATGGCGATGGCCACGGGGGCCTCCTTCAAGCCATAGACCACGGCGGGGATCAGGCCGCTCTTCTTGAGGTCGCGGACGGCGGCCTTGCCGAAGGTCTCGCGCTTGGGAACGATGAAGACTTCCTGGGACATGGGGTTCCTCCTACCTGGCAGCCAGTTGCTGCCCTCTCGTTGGGATGGGTCCGGGCGGACCACTCGGGCCCACCCTGTGGCGGGCCGAACCATCGATTCTGCCCTGAAACCCCTCGAATGCCAAGGAAGTTCTGCGGATTGCACAGTCCATCGCCTGTACCATCAGTCTGTTACGCCAAGGCGTTAAGATCCGACCACCGAGGTCCCCCCTGTGTTCCACCCCATCCCACGTCCTGAGGAACTGCTCAACCGCGAGCTGAGCTGGCTGGACTTCAATGCCCGGGTCATGGAGGAGGCCGAGGATTCTTCCGTGCCGCTGCTGGAGCGGGTGAAGTTCCTCAGCATCGTCTCCAGCAATTGGGATGAGTTCTTCATGGTGCGTGTGGCGGGGATCTGGCGCCAGATCGATGCCGGCATCACCCAGCCGGGGCCCGACGGCCTGACCCCACGCCAGCTGCTGGAGCGGGTGTCCTCCAGGATCCACGACTACTCGACCCGGCAGCACGAGCTGTTCCACGCCATCCTCGAGCCCCAGCTGGAGGCCGCAGGCATCACCATCCTGGATCCCAGTGACCTGGACGAGGCCCAGAGGGCCTTCGCCCTGGACTATTTCGAGCGGAGCCTGCTGCCGCTGATCACGCCGCTGGCAGTGGACACGGGCCACCCCTTCCCCCGCCTGGGCAACCGGGCCCTGGTGCTGGTGGTGGAGCTGGTGCCGGACGAGGACCTGCTGGACGGGGACCTGCCGGCCTCGGAGCTCTCCTTCATCCACGTGCCCACGGGGCTGGCCTCGCGCTTCCTCCGGGTGCCCTCTGCCTCGGGGGCGCACGCCTTCGTGATGCTCGAGGACGTGGTGCGGAACCACCTCTCCCGGCTCTTCCTTGGCTACACGATCAAGAGCTGCCAGGCCATCCGCGTCACCCGGGATTCGGACCTGCCCGTGGAGGAAGACCCTTCCGAGGATCTCCTGAAGACCGTGGAGGAAAGCCTCCGCGACCGCCGCCGCGGCGCGGTGGTCCGCCTCCAGTACGAGCGGGGCCTGTCGGCCAACGTCCTGGACCTGCTCATCGAGGAGATGGAGCTGAGTCCCGAGGACCTCTATCCCTGCTCGGGCCTCACGGCCTTCTCGGACCTGATGCAGCTCTACACCCAGCTCGACCTGCCGGGCCTCAAGGACACGCCGCTGCCGCCCCTGCCCGTTCCCCAGCTCGACCAGGTCGGCAGCCTCTTCGACATCATCTCCCGCAACGACATCCTGCTGAACCATCCCTACCAGAGCTTCGACGACAGTGTGGTGCGCTTTGTGCGCGAGGCGGCCGAGGATCCGAAGGTCCTCGCCATCAAGATGACCCTCTACCGCGTGACGGCCAACAGCCCGGTGGCCGCGGCCCTGGAGCGCGCCGCCGAGCGGGGCAAGCAGGTGGCCGCCATCGTAGAGTTGCGGGCTCGCTTCGACGAGGCCGCCAACATCGCCTGGGCCCGGCGCCTCGAGAAGACCGGCGCCCACGTGGTCTACGGCCTGCCCAACCACAAGATCCACTGCAAGGCCTGCCTCGTGGTCCGCCAGGAAGCCAGCGGCATCAAGCGCTACTGCCACCTCGGCACCGGCAACTACAACGAGCGGACCAGCCGGCTCTATTCGGACGTGGGCCTCCTCACGGCGAGGCCCGAGTTCGGCGAGGACCTCTCGAACCTCTTCAACATGCTCACGGGCTACACCCGGCCCCCCCGGTTCCACCGCCTGCTCCTGGCGCCACAGCACCTGAAGAAAGGCCTCAAGGCGCGCATCCAGCGGGAGATCGGCCATGCCCGGGAGGGACGGGCCGCCCGCATGGTCCTGAAGATGAATGCGCTGGTGGATCCCCAGCTAATCCAGATGCTCTACGAGGCCAGCCGGGAGGGCGTGAAGGTGGACCTCATCGTGCGGGGCACCTGCTGCCTGCGTCCTGGCGTCCCGGGGCTGTCGGAGAACATCCGCGCCTTGTCCATCATCGACCGCTTCCTGGAACACGCGCGGATCTACCACTTTGCCAACGATGGCCAGCCGGAGACGCTCCTCTCGAGTGCCGACCTCATGCCCAGGAATCTCGACCGTCGCGTGGAGCTGGCCTTCCCCCTGGTGGACCCGCTCCTGGCGGCTCAGGTCATGGAAATGGTCGAGCTGCAGCTGCATGACACCCTGAAGGGCCGGGTCCTGGGGGCCGAAGGCGAAGTGATCCGCCGGGGGCTGGACCCGCAGGACCCGCCCCTCCGCAGCCAGCTCCGCGTATACGAGCACACCCTCCTGGCCAGTGGCGTGGGCGCCCTGACCCAGAAACTCGGACCCCTGGACTCGGACATCTGAAACCGCCTCCTTCGACGGTTCCGGAATGCCGCGGACCCAGGGGGCGGATCTGGGAAGCAGCCTGACTAGCCAGGCCCTGGAGCCTCAGGCGCAGGGCCGGCTTCTCCCGATTCCGCGCCGGCTGGCCAGGGCCCTGTGTGCAAGGGGATCTCGAAGGCGAAGGTCGCGCCGCGGTCCGGGTCCCCGTCGATCCAGGTGCGACCGCCATGCAGCGCCACCATCTGCTTGACGATGGAGAGCCCCAGGCCGGTGCTGTATTCCCCCCCCGTGGGCTTGGCCGAAAGCCGCTGGAAAACGCCGAAGGCCTTGTCCTTGTCCTCCTGGGAAAGTCCGGGACCCTGGTCCGTCACCTTGATCTCCATCCAGGCCTGGCCCTCCTCGACCCTCGAGGTGGACGTGACGTGCACCTCGGTGCCGGGGGGGGAGTACTTGATGGCGTTGTTCACGAGATTGTCCACCGCCCGCCTGAGACAGACCTCGTCCACCAGGCCCCGGGCTCCCCCCCCGAGGGATTCTCGATAGCTGAGCTTGATGGCTTTGCCGGCGGCATACTCGTGGTTGGCGGCAACCACCTGCTGAACCAGTTCAGGAATGCTGAGCTCCTTGGGGCAGAGGGTCACATCCTGAGCCTCCTGAACGGCGGTATCCAGGAGGCCATTGATGATCAGCAGCATCTGCTGACCTATTTTATGGAGGCGCTTGGCCTGGGATTCGAGCTTCGGCTGGGAGGCGCCAGCCTCCTTTTCGATCAGCTCGGCCAGCAGAAGGATCCCGCCCAGTGGGTTCTTGAGGTCGTGGGCCGTGATGGCGAGAAAGCGGCTCTTGAACTGGTTGGCCTGCGTCAAATCCTGGTTGGCCTCCCGCAGGTCCCGGGTTCGGGCAGCGACCGTTTCCTGCAGAATGCGATTCTGCCGGCGGAGGGCCCGGTATCTCAAGGCGATCGCCCCATAGACTCCGACCAGTCCGATGGCCAGGAACAGGGTGATGGCCCACCAGGTCTGCCACCACAGAGGCAGAACCCGGAAAGCCAGGTTCTGGATGGGCCCTGGAGGGCCCCCCTCCCGGCGAAGCCGGGCCTCCAGCTGGTAGTTTCCATCGGGTACAGCGCCATAGACCACGTAGGTGCTGTCCAGCCGGACCCAGTCCCGATCCACGCCCGAAAGGCGCACCTCCACGCCCAGCGTGTCGGGCGCAAGGAAACAGGGGACCGCGAAGCGGGCCTCCAGGCGCTCCCGGGGCTCAAGCCGGGGCGGCGGGCCGTTGAGCGGCTGCAGCTTCCCACGAACCCCCAGACCCAGCAGCAGGGGTCGAGGAAGGGGCGGCTCGCCGCCCTCCGCAGCCGAGCGAAAGCATCCCAATCCCGAACTGGTACCGAACCAGAGGTCCCCATTCGGCTCGAGCCGAAGCCCCTGGGTCGTGGCATCGGCTCCCGGGAGGCCATCTCCAGGCCTGAACCAGGCTTCCCGGGTGCGGGCGCCGGGGTCCAGGCGCCCAAGCCCCTGGCTGGTACCCACCCAGAGGCGTCCGGAAGGCGTCCCGGCCAGGGAGAACACGACCAGGCCATCTTTGTCAGGGAAGGGCCACCATTCCCCGACCTGCCTCCAGACGCCACCCTGGAAACGATGGTGGGTGAGGACCGGGCGGTCCAGGTAGGCCACCCAGATGTCCCCCCCTACCATGCGCTGGGCGCTGAGGGGCGTGTAGGGCAGGGTAGCGCCGAGGGACTCCCAGCGGCCTCCTGAGCGCAGGTAGATCGCCGACTTCGTGGGAAGGTAGACCGAACCGGTACTGTCCTGAACCACTTCGAACAGGCCCTCAGGTGCTTGGCCGTTGATGGTTCCAGGTTTCCAGGCCCAACTGCCGGCCACCCGTACCCCCTGCGCGAGGCGATGGCGGTAGTCGGAAATCCAGACCGTGCCGTCAGCCTCGACCCCAAGTCCCCTGGAAACATCGGTGGGTTCCATGCAGGTGGCCCTGTGGCCCAGCACCCCCAGGGACAGCGGGTTGACCGTGTAGACCGTGCCACCGGGGCTTCCCACCGCGAGAATGGTGCCGTCCGGGTGGACCCGCACCCGGGAAAACTGTCCCCTGGCGACCACTTTCCAGCCGCCTGCCCCAAGGACCACGAGGCCGCCATCCGTGGCGGCCCACAGGCGCCCCTGCCGATCCCGCACCGTGGTCCAGACCACATTGCTGGGCAGGCCATCCTCGACATCATGGTTCATCCAGAGGGCGCGTCCGAGAACCTGGGTCACGCCAAGGGAAGCAATCCAGGGCGAACCTTCCTGATCGAGGAAGCCCGTCACGGGCACGTAACCCCTGGGGCCAGCCACCACAGGCAGGACCTCGACCCCCCTGCACCTCAGCAGTCCGGTGGCGGTGTTGATCCAGAGCCATCCGGCGCGGTCGCGGGTGATCCCGAAATGATCTGGGACCGCTTCCGAGAAGGGGCTCCTGAGGCGCGTCCAGGGGCCATTGCCGGGGGCCTGGCGCCAAAAGCTCGACCGGGTCCGGAGCCAGGTGTAGCCGGCCCCGTCCCGCCCGAAGGCCAGGGGCTCATCCTTGGCCAGGATGGGCATCCGGTCCAGGTTCCAGGTCCCCTGGACCGGGTCCAGGGTCCAGACCCCCTGCCTTCCGAGGACCCTGACGTTGGGGTCAGCTGGATCCGTGAAGACCTGAATGATTTCCGGCGCCTTGGGATTCAGGGGGGCGGGCGAGAAGGACCCGCCGGATCGCACAAACAATTCTTCCCCGGCGTGCACCCACAAATTCCCCCGGGCATCGAACCCCGTGGAGTAGACCCGCTGGGAGAGGGGACCCCCTTCCACATGGAATGCCCAGGAGGCATCCAGCCAGCCGAGGCCATTCCGGGTCCCCACCCAGAGTCGACCCTCCTGCCCAGCCAAGAGGGTGGTGATGAACTGGTGGTCAGAGGGCAGGTTGAGGCGTTCGAACCGACGCCCATCGAACCGGAAGAGTCCCCCTTCGGTTCCCGCGTAGATGAGTCCGTCTCCCCCCTGCGCCAGGGCGATGACCGAGGTGTTGGTCAATCCCTCCGCAAAACCGAAGGTCCGACCGGGGAAGTGCCCGGGTTCGAGGCCGCCCATCGCGACCATGGGGAGGAGCATGCCGAGTAGCAGGCTCCAGAGGAAGCGAGGTGAAGGAACGGGAAGCTGGATCATAAGTTCCGGGGAGCGGACAATCCTGCCAGGGGCCAATGCGAGGCTGAATGATCCCCAATGGACCACAGCTACAGATCCTGTTCGGGAATCCCGCCCAGCATGATTAATCGTGTAGAGGAGCCGCCGGGCCGCTGGCCTTCGACCGCCCGCCCTTCTGCATGTTGGCCTCCAGCCGGCCGTGCCAAACTGAGAGGCTGGAGACACGCATGACGAAGATCAGCCGGGCCGCCCTCTTTGAAACCCTGAACGCCTACGTCGTCCCAGGGACCAGCGCTAGCCTCACCACCCTCAAGGCCGTGAAGGGCATCGATGTCTCGGAGGGCAAGGTGACCGTGCTCCTCCAGCTCCTGGAGGCCTACCAGGACCGGGTCCAGGTGATCAAGCAGGCCCTGGAAGAACTGATTCTCAAGCAGCCCGGGGTGACTTCGGCGGAGATCGAAATCGGCTGGGAGAAGATGGCCCAGGTGACCTTCAAGAACCTCATTCCCGGCATCAAGCGCTGCGTGGTGGTGGGCTCGGGCAAGGGGGGCGTGGGGAAGAGCACCGTCACCGTGAACCTCGCCATCGCCATGGCCCAGCTGGGACTGAAGGTGGGTCTGCTGGACTCGGACATCTACGGACCCTCCATCCCCATGATGCTGGCCCTGAAGGATTCGCCCCTCGGCACCCCCGAGGGCAAGATCCTGCCGCTGGAGGTGTTCGGGGTGAAGGTCATGTCCATGGGCCTGCTCATCGAGGAGGATCGGCCCGTCATCTGGCGCGGGGCCATGCTCAACAAGGCTCTCCAACAGTTCCTGGGGGACGTGGCCTGGGGCGACCTGGACGTGCTCCTCATCGACCTGCCGCCTGGCACCGGCGACGTTCAGCTCACGCTGATCCAGAATGCGCAGGTGGATGGTGCGGTCATCGTCAGCACGCCCCAGGATGTGGCCTTCCTGGATGCGAAGAAGGCCATCGGGATGTTCGGGACCGTGAAGGTCCCCATCGTCGGCATCATCGAGAACATGAGCAGCTTCATCTGCCCCGGCTGCGGCCAGGAGACGCAGATCTTCGGGCACGGGGGCGTGAAGGCCGCGGCTCTGCGCATGAACCTGCCCTTCCTGGGGGAAGTGCCCATCGACCTGGCCATCCGCGAGGGCGGGGACAGCGGCCAGCCCCTGGTGGCGGCCCACCCGGACAGTCCCCAGACGAAGGTGTTCCAGGAGATGGCGAGCACCCTGAAGGGTGTGCTGAAGCTCTGATCGCCTCCACGCTATTGGGCTGCGTACCGGCTCCCGCCGGATACACTCAAGCATGGCCAAGCCGCAGATCCCAGAGACCCTCGCTCCGGATCTTCTGGAGCGCCTGCGCGCGCGCTTCCACCCCTGGGAACTTATCAAGGACTGGGGGCTCACCATCGAGTCGGTCTCTCCGGGCAGGGCCTGCATGCACCTGGTTCCCACCAAGGCCGTCATCAACGGTTCCCGGGGCACCGTCAATGGCGGGGTCCTGGCCACCATGGCGGACATGGTGGGGGCGCTCGCCCTCAGCACGGCCTTTGATGGCGCCATGCCCTTCGCCACCTCGGACCTGCACATCCGCTACCTGGAGCCCGCCAAGGGCGAGGTGCGGGGTGAAGGGAAGGTGATCCGGTTCTCGGGCCGGGGGGCCATCCTCGAATGCCGCCTCAGCTGTGGTGAGCATCTGGTCGCGCTCTGCACGGCCAACTTTGCCATCAAGCATGGCATTGGCGGCTGACATGCGCATCCACGCCCCGTTCCCCCACGTCGAGGACCACCAGGCCGATGCCCCGCTCCGGCGGTTGCGCTACGCCCTGGTCCTCCTGGCCGCAGTGATCCTCGCGGGGGGCCTGGGGTATCACCTGCTGTCGAGACTGGACACCCTCGACAGCTTCTACATGGCGATCACGACGCTCTTCACGGTGGGCTTCCGGGAACTGGGCGAGGTGAATGCCTGGACGAAGCTCTTCACGATCTTCTACCTGATCATCGGCCTGGGCGTGGCCACCTACGCCATCTCGAACCTCACCGCCCTGCTCCTCGAGGGCGATCTTCGGGGCTATCTCATGGAGCGCCGCATGCAGAAACGTCTGGACGATCTCAGCGACCACGTCATCGTCTGCGGCTTCGGGAAGATGGGCTTCCAGGCCGCCTGGGAGCTGAAGAAGGCGGGGGTCCCCTTCGTCATCATCGAGCAGGACGAGGCCAAGGGCCGTAGCCCCCGCTTCGCGGGCGAACTGATCCTCTACGGCAATGCCATGGACGACATGATGCTCGAGAGGGCCGGCATCCGGCGGGCGAAGGGCCTCATCACCGCCCTCACCACGGATGCGGACAATGTGCTGGTCACCCTGACGGTCAAGCAGATCCGGCCCGACCTGCCCGTGGTGGCCCGCAGCGCGAAGCTGGGCACGGAGCGGCAGCTGAAGGCGGCTGGAGCCGACCATATCGTGAGCCCCTACGAGATCGGCGGGCGCCGCATGGCGGGCCTGCTGCTCAGGCCCGAGATGATGAACTTCTTCGACATCGTCCTGCAGCAGGAACAGCTGGAACTGGGGCTGGAGCGGATTGCCATCTCCAAAGGCAGCGTGCTGGTTGGGAAGACCCTCCGGGAGGTGCGCCGCCACCAGGCCGTCGGGTCGCTGATCGTGGGCTTGACCCACCCCGGGACCGGGCTCCGGTTCAAGCCCTCCGGCGACGAGTGCTTCCAGATTGGCGACGAGCTTCTGATCATGGGCCCCGCCGACGCCCTGGCCGACATGACCCTCATCGCCCGGGGGGATGGGACCTCGCGGTAACTTCCCAAGTACCTGTTTGGGTGTATTCTGGAGTTGTTTCGGAAAAGCTCGAAATGACGACAGACACCCTCCGCCCCCTTGTGGACATCTTCAAGGCCCTGGCCCACCCCGTGCGCCTTCGCATCCTTGCGCTCCTGCGAAACGGCGAGCTCTGTGTCTGCGAGGTGGCCGGGGTGCTGGGACTGGCGCCCTCCACCGTGTCCGAGCACCTCAGCGACCTGCGCCGCACTGGGCTGGTGCGGGAGTGGAAGGTCGGCCGCTGGGTCCATGTGGCCCTTTCGGACGAAGCCACGACCCGGCCTGTCCTGGAATCCATCTGGCCCCTCATGGCCGCCGCGGAAGCCGAGCTGGACAGGGACCTGGCCCAGGCCAGGGCCCTGCGCTGCGAAACCTGCGACCCCTCCGGTTGTTCCACCCTCACTGCCGCCAATACATGAATCCCACCCCTCATCCCTTTCCAAGGAGCGCCCATGACAACCCAGACCGATCCCCAGCTTGAGACCGGACTCAGTGAGATCACCCTCAACCTCGTGGCGCTGGGCGCGGCCATCGGCGCCAACGCCGAGCGCGCCTTCCGGGCCCACCAGTCCCGGCTCGAGGCCCTCGGCGTGTCCAAGGAAGCCATGATCGAGGCCGTGAACATGGCCCTTCGGGTGAAGGGCGATCCCCACGCCATCATGATGGCCCTGGCGGAATCCACCCTCACCGAGGGCGGAGGCTGCTGCGGTGGCGCCTGCGCCTGCGAGGCCGAGGGCAAGGCGAAGGGCGACTGCGGCGACGACTGCGACTGCCGGTAGGCACGAGCATGCCCACGGGCCGGCTCTCCTTCCTGGATCGCTTCCTGACCCTGTGGATTTTCCTGGCCATGGCGGCGGGCATCCTGCTGGGCCGCTTCGCTCCGGGCTTCAACGGGGCCCTCAACGCCTGGAACGTGGGCACCACCAGTGTGCCCCTGGCCGTGGGCCTCATCGTGATGATGTATCCGCCCCTGGCCAAGGTGCGCTACGAGGAACTGCACCTGGTCTTCGAGAACCGGCGGGTGCTGGGACTGTCCCTGGTCCAGAACTGGATCATCGGGCCCCTGCTGATGACGGGGCTGGCCATCCTCTTCCTGCGGGACCGGCCCGAGCTCATGGTGGGCCTCATCCTCATCGGCCTGGCCCGCTGCATCGCCATGGTCATCGTGTGGAACGACTTGGCGAAGGGCGATACCGAGTACTGCGCGGGCCTGGTGGCCTTCAACTCCATCTTCCAGGTGCTGTTCTTCAGCGTGTATGCCTGGTTCTTCATCACGGTGCTGCCGCCCCTGTTGGGCCTCCGGGGCGCCCAGGTGGCCATCACCATCCGGCAGATCGCCCTAAGTGTCTTCATCTACCTGGGGATTCCCTTCCTGGCGGGGTTCCTGTCCCGGAAGATCCTGGGCGGGATCAAGGGCCTGGACTGGTACCACCGGGTCTTCGTGCCGAGGATCAGCCCCGTGACACTCGTGGCCCTGCTCTTCACCATCGTGGCCATGTTCAGCCTCCAGGGTCGCCAGATCCTGGCGCGGCCCACGGACGTGCTGCGGGTGGCCCTGCCGCTGCTGATCTACTTCCTCCTGATGTTCCTGGTGAGCTTCGGGCTATCGAAGAAGGCCGGGGCCAACTACGCCCAGAGCGCCACACTCAGCTTTACGGCCGCCAGCAACAACTTCGAGCTGGCCATCGCCGTGGCGGTCGCCACCTTCGGTCTGGGCAGCGGCGCCGCCTTCGCCGCGGTCATCGGCCCCCTGGTGGAAGTGCCCGTCCTCATCGGGCTGGTGAACGTGTCGCTCTGGCTGAAGCGGCGCTGGTTCCCGGGTGATACCGGGGACCTCGCAGGGGCCACCTGCTGTCCGGCGGTCGACCTCGGACCCCGTCCCTAGAGGAACCCCATGCTCCGACCCGTGCAGCCGACCGACGCCCAGGCCCTGGTGGACATCTACAACCCCTTCATCCGGGACACCATCATTACCTTCGAGGAAGAGCTTATCTCCGCAGAGGAGATGGCTTCGCGCATCGCCAAGGTGACGGCCGCCTATCCCTGGCTCGTGTGGGAGGAGGAGGGTCGGGTTCTGGGATACGCCTACGGATCCACCTGGCGAACCCGCCACGCCTACCGCTACGCCGTGGAGACCACCGTCTACCTCGCCATGGGCCAGCAGGGAAGGGGGGTCGGCGCTCAGCTCTACGAGGCCCTGTTGGCGGAGTTACGAGGGCGGGGGTTCCACTCGGCGCTGGGCTGCCTCTCCCTGCCCAACGAACCCAGCGTGCGCCTCCACGAGAAGCTGGGGTTCCAGAAGGTGGGACACATGCGGGAGGCCGGCTGGAAGTTCGGCGCCTGGGTGGACGTGGGGTTCTGGGAACGCATGCTCTGAACGCGGCTTCAACGGAGGCAACCGCATGGCGTCCATCCTCTTCCTGTGCGTGGCCAACAGCGCCCGGTCCCAGCTGGGAGAGGGCCTGGCCCGCCACCTGTTCCCTGGCTTCCGCATCCAGAGCGCCGGCAGCCGGCCCAGCACCGTAAACCCTTATGCCATCGAGGCCCTGGAGGACCTGGGCATCGACGCCTCCGCGCAGTCCTCAAAATCCGTGGCGGACATCGACCCCGCTGCGGTGGACCTGGTCATCACCCTCTGTGCCGAAGAGGTCTGCCCCGCCTTTCTCGGGAAGGCGGAGCGGCTGCACTGGCCCATCCCCGATCCTGCCAGCGACGATCCGGCCCTCTCGCAGGAAGACCTGCGCCGGCGGTTTCGAACGGCCCGGGAGGCGATCCGCCACCTCCTTGAGGCTCTGGGACTGGAGCGGGGCTGGATTATTTAATTTCGAGTTAATTCGAAATTAGGTCTTGCATAATATTTCGACAATTTTAGAATTATGCCAGGAGGAAGCCATGACGGGGCAGCTGGAACAGGCGGCAGGACGGCTGAAGGCCCTCGGGCATCCCGTGCGCCTTTCCATCCTGCGCCGGGTGGTGCAGGGACCCGAGGCGGGGACGCCCGCCGGGGAACTGCAGACGCGCCTGGACATTCCGGCCTCCACCCTGAGCCACCACCTGGCAACCCTCTCCGACGCGGGGTTAGTCCTGGTCGCCCGGGAAGGGACCACCCTCCGCTATCGCGCCGATTTCGGCGTGCTGCACGCCCTTACCGAGTACCTCTGGCAGGACTGCTGCTCCGGCGGCGCCGAACCCAAGTCCGGGCCCGATCCTTCGCCCTGCTGCCGCAGGGACTGACCTTCCACTTCCCTGGGACATGGATGCCTCTGCGTCCCTGTGATCCTCCGTCTTGAAAGGCCCACCCATGGACTCCCAAACCATCAAAGCCGCCGTCCGCGACCGCTACGCCCGCGTCGTCACCCACAACCAGAACTGCTGTGGTCCCACCTCGTCCTGCAGTTGCACGGCGGAGGGCCCGAGTCTCAGCCTGGGCTACGCGACCCAGGACCTCCAGGCCGTGCCCGAAGGCGCCAATCTTGGCCTGGGCTGCGGCAACCCCGTGGCCCTGGCCTCCCTGGAACCGGGAGAGACCGTGCTCGACCTGGGCTCCGGCGCGGGGTTCGACGCCTTCCTGGCCTCGAAGCGGGTGGGCCCCGAAGGCCGGGTAATCGGGGTGGACCTGACGCCGGCGATGATCGAGCGGGCCACCACCCTGGCGAGGGCCCACGGGTACGCCAACGTCGAGTTCCGCCTGGGCGATATCGAGGCGCTGCCCGTGGCTGACGCCTCCGTGGACGCCATCATCTCGAACTGTGTCGTGAACCTCAGCACCGACAAGGCCCGCGTCTTCCGCGAGGCCTTCCGCGTGCTGAAACCCGGCGGGCGGCTCCTGGTCTCGGACCTCGTGCTCGAGCGGCCCCTCCCTGAAGCCATCCGCCAAGACCTGGATGCCTACGGAGCCTGCATCGGGGGCGCCCTGCTGAAGTCCGACTACCTGGCCGCCATCGAGGCCGCCGGCTTCACGGGCCTTGGCATCGTTGGGGAACGGCGCCATGGCCTCGATTTCTATTCGCCGGATCTCCTGGAAGCGGCCCGCCACAGATATCCGGAACTGGACCCTGCGGAATTGGAGGCCGCAGCAGGGACCGTGCTGAGCCTCCAGATCGAGGCGAAGAAGGCTCCTCGGGCCTGTGGCTGCGCGCCCACCTGCTGCGGAGAATAGAGACATGGGCATGGAAACGAACGGCTGTGCGTGCTCGGTCCCGACGCCCGCCCCGGGCCCGGGGTTCTGGAAATCCGGGGGCTGGCTGCTGGCCGCCCTTCCGGCCTGGGTGGCGCTCTACCTGGGCCTGAAGCCCCTGGCGGACTGGCTGGCCTTCCGGGTCCTGGGCCTCCAGCCGGGCAGCCGCCTGGGGGAGGCCGTGGCCTTCTTCGCCTATGACGGACCCAAGGTGCTCCTGCTCCTCGGGTTCGTGGTACTGGGCGTGAGCTTCGTGCAGACCTTCATCAGTCCGGAACGCACCCGCGACCTGTTGGCCAAGCGCACGGGCGCCTGGGGCAACCTGCTGGCGGCCCTGCTGGGCATCGCCACCCCCTTCTGCTCCTGCTCCGCCGTGCCCCTCTTCATCGGCTTCGTGCGGGTGGGAGTGCCCCTGGGCGCCACCTTCAGCTTCCTTGTCTCGGCACCCATGGTGAACGAGGTCGCGCTGTTCCTGCTGCTCAGCCTCTTCGGCTGGCGCATCGCCCTCATCTACACCGCCACCGGCGTGGCCGTGGCCTTCCTGTCGGGTTGGATCATCGGGAGACTCAGGATGGAAGGCCATCTGGAGCCCTGGGTGATGGACATCCCCTTCGAGGCCAGTGTGGCCACCGGGGGTCCCTCCGGCCTGCCCGCCCGGTTGGCCGTCTCCGTCGAGGGCGTCCGGGACATCGTCGGAAAGGTGTGGATCTACATCCTCCTGGGCATCGCCGTAGGGGCCTTCCTGCATGGCTATGTCCCGGCCGAATTCATGGTGCGGTTCATGGGCCGGTCGGCCTGGTGGAGCGTGCCGCTGGCGGTCCTGATCGGTGTCCCGCTCTACGCCAACGCCGCGGGCATCATCCCCATCGTGCAGGTGCTCCTCGCCAAGGGCGCCGCCCTGGGCACGACCCTGGCCTTCATGATGGCCGTCACCGGACTGTCGCTGCCCGAAAGCGTGATCCTGCGCAAGGTCATGCGTCCTTCCCTGCTGGCCGTCTTCCTCAGCGTCGTCGCTGCCGGCATCGTGCTGGTGGGGTTCCTTTTCAACCTGCTGATGTAGGAGCGGACATGAAGATCGAGGTGCTGGGCAGCGGCTGCAGCAAGTGCAAGCTGCTGGCGGAACGGACCGAAGAGGCCGCGAAAGGCCTGGGACTGGCCTTCACCCTGGTGAAGGTCACCGAGTACCCCGACATCGTGGCGCGAGGCGTCATGACCACGCCAGGGCTGGTGGTCGACGGCATCCTGAAGTGCCAGGGCCATGTGCCCGCGGTGAAGGCCATCCAGGACTTCCTGCGGTAGGATGGCCCGTTAGAGTGCCTAACAAAACCCCGACGCGGCCCCATGGGGGTTTTGTTAGGCACTCTTAACGCTGGAGGGTTCCATGGGCATCGGCATCCTGGGTCATGGCCGTTTCGGGAGGGCGCTGGGGGCGCTGCTCCTGGAGGCCGGGCACGGCTACCGGGCCTGGGATCCGATCGCAGAGATTCCCGCGGAACATCGGGTCGCCGGCCCCCGCGATCTGATCGACGGCAGCGAGGTCCTGGTGCTGGCCATGCCCGTGCCTGCCCTCTCCAGCGTCCTGGTCGGACTCCGGCCCCTGCTGCGGCCCGATCACCTGGTGCTCGATGTCTGCAGCGTGAAAGTCGGTCCCTGCGCCCTGCTGGAGGAGCACCTGGGCGCCGCCATCCCCCATGCGGGGACCCATCCGCTCTTCGGGCCCGTGAGCCTGGCCCGGGCGGAGCGGCCCCTCCGGGTGGTGCTCTGCGCCTCGCCCCGGCACCCCGCCGCCGCGCAACGGACCGAGGAGCTGTTCCGGAGCCTGGGCTGCGAGGTGCTGCGCCAGAGCCCCGAGGACCATGACCGGGTGATGGCCACCACCCATGCCCTCACGTTCTTCATTGCCAAGGGGCTCCTGGCCGTGGGCGCAGGGGCCGAACTGCCCTTCACCCCCCCCTCCTTCCATGCCATCGCCCGCACCCTGGAATCCGTCCGGGAGGACGCGGGCCATCTGTTCGCGGCCCTGCAGAACGAGAATCCCTTTGCGAGCGGGGCCCGGGAGGGCCTGCTGGAGGCCCTGTCCGCCATCCACCGGAGCCTGGCAGAGGCCGCCGCGACAGGTGGGGGCGAACAGCTGTCCATTCCGGACCTGGGCGCGCGGTCTCCCGCCCTGCAGGAGGCGAGGGATCATATCGATGTCCTGGACCGGGAGCTCGTGGGTTTCCTGGCCCGGCGGAAGGAACTCGTCCTTCGGGCCGGCCGGGCCAAGGCTGAGCTCAACCTCCCGGTGCACGACCCCGAGCGCGAAGCCTCCCAGCTCCAGGCCCGGAGGGCCTGGGCCGATGAGGTTGGCCTCGAGGCCCAGGGGGTGGAAGAGGTCTTCCGGGCCGTGCTGAGGTCCTCCCGCTCCGCTCAGGGGAGCGCGAGCTGATCCTGGGGCGGCTGCCAGCTGACCAGTCCCGGCGCTGAAGGCCCGATGGCTGAGCGGGTTTCGCTGGTGATGCGGAGCTCCAGGGGCCAGGCTTCGACGAGTCCGGTCCCCTCGAGAATCTGGAGGACCCTGCCATCACGGTCGGGCCCCTGCAGGTCCAGGTGCCGCCATCCCCGGGCGTTCCGAAGCCAGAGCACATAGCGGGCTCCGGGGGGCGGGACGGGGAAGCGCGTCAAGGTCAGCACGGCGAGGTCCGAGCCGAGGGCTCCCCGGAAGGTGGCATGCATTTCGGTCTCCGAAGCGGCAGGTGCCTTCCCGGGAACCAGACGCAGGGCCCTCGTCTGGCTGTCCGCCAGCAGATGCAGGGCCCGTCCCGCCTGGAAGTCCCTGGTGGCATGCCGCTGATAGAGCCAGGACCCCGAGCCGACGAGGGCCAGGGTGAGAACCGCTACCAGCTTGCCCAGATGTCGCTCCAGGTGCCTCAGTCCGGTGCGGATCCGGGTCTTGGCCGTACCCAGCGGCACCTGGAGGGCCCTGGCCACTTCCTCGTGGGTGAGGTCCGCGAAGAAGGCCAGCCGCAAGGCCGCGCGCTGGGGCTCAGGCAGGGCCGCCAGGGCTTCGGAGACCGCGTCCTGCTGGTATTGCACCCAGAGCGTCTCGTCCGGATGGGGTTCTTCGGCCGACAAGGTGCTCAGGTCCAGGAACTGTTCCCCGGAGGCCTGGGGGCGCCGGGACCGGGACCGCAGCTCATCCAGCATCCGGTGGCGGCCGATGGAGAGCAGCCAGGTTCGCAGGGAGCCCTTGGCGGGATCAAAATCAGCCGCCCTGCGCCAGACGGCGAGGAAGGTGTCCTGCACGATCTCCTCGGCGGCGGCTCGGTCGAGGCTGCGGCAGGCCAGGTGGAAGACCAGCGGGGCATAGCGCCGGTGCAGCAGCTGGAGGGCCTCCTCCTCCCCCTGTCGGATCCGCTCCGCAAGCAGGAGATCGTCTTCCGCTGGGGGACCGGAAGCACCGGAAGGAGTGGTTGTGGCCATGGTGGTTCCATCCTGGCTGCGGGAGGCGCGGCTGCCAATCCCTTGGGGGCCGCCGGTAAGTTCAGATCCGCGTCTCGGGGGAGACCGTTGTGGCAATGTCCACCTGCAGCAGGCCCGTAGGTTCCAGAGCCTTCACCTCCAGGTGGCGCAGGGGCAGCTTGGCCGGTCCCTCGGTGACCTCCCCCTGGAAGTCGTAGGCGCTGTCATGGCAGGGACAGCCGAAGCCCGTCGGGCCCTCCGAAAGGACGAGGCAGCCCCGGTGGGTGCAGACGGCCGTCAGGGCGAAGATGCCACGGTCGTCCGCCGCGAGGTAGAAGGCTCCCAGCTTTCGGTAGTCCACCACCCTGCCCGGCGTCATCTCGGCCCGGGTGATGTCGGTGAGCTTCAAGGGCTGCGGATCGGGCTCCTTCCCGGGGATGGGCGGGGTTTGAACCCGCCCTCGCAGGGCGGCCGCCGCGAGCACCGCACAGAGGGAGGTGCAGAAAGCGCGTCGGGATGGATGGGTGGACTGGGTCGCAGCGGGGGATTGTTCCAGGCTCATGCCGGAGTCCCCGAACCTTTCAGGGACTCCGCCAGGGCCAGCTCGCCAAGGGCCAGGAAACCCTGTCCCTCGCTCACCCCCAACTGGGCGCGCTGGGTGTGGATCTGGCGGAAGCCGAGGCCCCGATAGGGGTGGGCCGGATCCCAGGGGATCGGAGCCCGCTTGGGCACCGTTCCCGGGGCCGGCAGCGGGAAGATCAGCGAGGTGGCCGAGTGGTGCGCGATGGGACCAGTTCGGTGATGGTGTTCCTGGTGGATGTGTCCGTAGAACACCGTCACGAAGCGGTGGCCCCTGAGGAGGTCGATGGCCTTCTGTCCGTCCGAAGTGGTCCAGTCCCAGTCGGGGTAGAGTTCGAAGAGCGGGCGGTGCGCGAAGACCACCAGGGGTTCCTGCTTGGGCACCTGGTCCAGCTCAGCAGCCAGCCACTTCAGCTGGTCCTCTCCGAGGATGGACCCCTGCTGGGAGACATTGTCCAGGGCGATGAAGTGGACGCCTTTGTGGGCGAAGGCATAGCGGGAGGTGCCGAAGAATTCCCGGTAGGCCGCGCCGAAATCGTCCCCCGCGTCGTGCTCGCCGGGCAGGAAGCGCACCTGCTTGGCCCTGAGCCGGCCCGCCTGGATCTTGAATTCCTCCATCCGCTTGCGACGCAGGGTGGGGTCATCGGTGATGTGGGTGAGATCTCCCGTGAAGACCACGAAATCCGGCTGCGGATCGAGGGCATTCACCGCGTCGATGGCCTTGCCCAGGGTGCCCGTCGCGTCCGGGTTGGCCTTGGGCCCCTCAAAACCCCAGTGGGTATCCGTCAGCTGGACGAAGTAGAAATCCGAAGCCTTCGCCCCGGGCTTGGGACCGAGGGCCTCGGCAAACCCGGGCAGCCCCGTGGCGAACACCGCGCCGCCGAGGCCCATGACCTTCAAGAACGTCAGCCGATCCATCGGCGTGCCCATGCATCCCTCCTCCCGGGCGTGGCCCGGACCCATCTGTGTCCACCCAAGGGGGGACACAGATGGATACGCCGGGGCTTGGGGATTGGATGTCGGATCTGGAATCGAGTGATCCGGTCTACCAGGGCAAATCCAGCGCCTTGCAAAGGAAGGCAACCAGGGGGGCCGCCCGCCGGCAGGCTCCGGCCACCTGGTCGATAAAATCAGGCGCGAGCACCTGAGCATTCGTGAAGCTGCTGGTGACGTAGAAGTCCTTGAACTTGAGATCCTCGGCGCAGGGGTGATCGGGGGCGAAACCCTGCGGAACCCGCTTGAGCGCCTCGCCTTCGATCTCCAGACCCGATTTCTTAAGGGCCCTCCAGGCCGCGGATCTGACGACGATGGCCTGGCGGACCTTAAACAAGGAACCGGGATCCGGGTGCCAGAGGCCGCCCCCGGCGAAGCTGCCGCCGGGCTCCAGATGGAGGTAGAAACCGGGCCCATGAACGCCGCCTGCCTCGATGGCGCGGTGGGGAAAGTGGGCCGCGAGGTGGGTCTTGTAGGGCGTTTTATCTTTCGAGAACCGCGTGTCTCGGTAGATACGGAACATGGACCCGCCCGAGGGACGCGGGTCGGCGATGAAGTGGTGGCTGATGGACGACAGCGGACCACTGAAGGCGCCGATGAACCGCAGCATGGCATCGCGGGCTTCGGTTTCGTACCGCGCCTTGTTCTCGCTGAACCACTCGCGGTCGTTATGCGCCTTCAGGTCCTTGAGAAAACGGAAGAGGCCGGGTTCCAGCAGGCCTTGTGCTTCCGCCGATTTCCCTTTCAGTTGCACGGGCCCTCCCGAGAAGAATCTTCCTTTGAATTGCGCCAGGGGATCTCGTGTGTGGATGGGACTACTGGATTCGGGCAGGGCCAAGCAGGGCCTTGTCCAGCTTCGCGGCCACGCCCAGGTTGTGTCCAGCCAGATTGACCACGATCTGGGCGCGTTCCAAAAGGATAAGGGCCCGGTCCCGAAAGGCATCGAGGTGCTTGGCGCGGGCGACCCGTCCGTGAAGCCAAGCGAAGCAATGGCTTAACGGAAGCAGGCCCCGCACGGGGCCTGCTTCCAGGGGGCGACGATATTTGTCCGCGCCCTATTTTCCGAAACGCTTGCTGACTTCGCTCCATTTGATGTTCTCGACGAAGGCATCGAGGTACTTTGCGCGGGCGGTGCCGTAATCCACCATGAACGCATGCTCCCAGGAGTCCAGCACCAGGAGCAGGTCCTGCTCGATGGGCAGACCCAGGTGGTGCTCGGCAACGAAGTAGGTGTGCAGCTTGCCGTCACGGCGGTTGCGGGTGAGCAGGGCCCAGCCGGGGCCGCCCATGGCGGTGGCCTTGAGGTCGGCGAGGACCTTGGCCTGGCCACCGGCGGCCTCCAGGGCAGCCTTGAGGCCTGCGCTGACGTCCCCATCGGCACCCAGGTTCTCGAAGTAGAGCTCATGGAGGAAGGAGCCGTTGAAGGCCACGGCCTCGCGGCGCTTCAGCTCGCTGAACTCGTTGAACGAGTAGTTGGGCTTGGTGTTGTCCGCCGTCGCCAGCCGTTCCTCGATCTCGTTCAGCTTGGTCACGTAGCCCTTGTAGAGGCCGAAATGCTGGTCCAGCTGGGAATCGCTGAGCCCCTTCAGGGCGCCGCCCTTCAGGTGTTCATAGGACTTGGCAGTGTAGGCCATGGTCATCTCCTCAGGTGCGCAGGGCGCGTTCAAGTAGTTTACCAAAAAAGTCAGGTATATAGACTGCTTTGCCGAATAATTCCGGAGTTCCGGGCCAGGTGGCTCATAAGTCAGTCTTCGAGCAGGCTCCGAAGCATCCAGGCGTTCTTTTCATGGAGCTGCATGCGCTGGGTGAGCAGGTCGGCCGTGGCCTCGTCCCCGACCTTGTCAGCCAGGGGGAAGATGGAGCGGGCGGTGCGAACCACGGCCTCCTGGCCTTCGACCAGTTCCCGGATCATGGCCGTGGCCTTGGGTACGCCCTTGGGTTCGGGGATGCTGGAGAGCTTTGCGAATTCCGCATAGGTGCCGGGGGCCGGATAGTCCAGGGCGCGGATCCGCTCGGCCACCAGGTCCACGGCCAGGGCCAGTTCGGTGTACTGGGTTTCGAACAGGAGGTGGAGGGTCTGGAACATGGGCCCCTTCACGTTCCAGTGGAAATTGTGGGTCTTCAGATAGAGGGTGTAGCTGTCCGCGAGCAGGCGCGAGAGGCCATCGGCGATGGCTTTGCGATCCGCGGGGGGGATTCCGGTATTGATCTCCATAAGGCGCTCCTCAGGAAGGCCAGGCCGCCCAGGCGACAGGCGCGGCCCACCGGCCGGGAGCCTCGGCATGGTTGGACACGAGGGCGGCGATCGATTTGCCGTCCGGAATGAAGTAGCGGAGGGCCAGCACCGAGGGCAGGCGGTCGTCGGGACCCGCGGCGCCCCGGTCCACGGCGGGCATGGCGAAGGTCCCGTCGCTCAGCTCCAACCGGAGCTGGTCGGGGAAACGCTGGAGGGCGCCCAGGCGGGCGTCCCGGATCGCGTCCGGAAAGCCCAGGAAGAGGGTGGCGACCAGACTCAGCCCCCCGGGTTCCCGGCAGGGCCCCAGCACGGCAAAGGAGGCCCGGGCCTCGGCCACATCCTCGGCCGGGGCACTCTCCAGGGTCATGCCTTCGGCCCAGAGCGTCTCGATGACCTGATCCTCAACGCTTTCTGCGGTCTCCGGCTGGAAGGTGATGCCCTGGGCCAGGTCCAGGCGCAGGGCCGCCTGGCGGGCCAGGAAGGCCTGGCGGGCCACATAGCGGCTGTGTTCCGTGGCGGGGTCGAAGGCCATGAGCATGGCGCACCTCAGATGTGCTTGGCGATGTCGGCGTCCGGGGCCGCGATGGCGCCGGACTGCAACCTGGTGAGGGCGTCCTGGAAGCGGCCCGCATGGAAGCGCTCCACCTTGGCCAGGGTCTCGAACCAGGCCGCGATCTCGGCATAGCCCTCTTCCCGGGCCAGGCGCGCGAATTCGGGGTACATGTCCGTGTACTCGTAGGTCTCGCCGGCCACCGCGGACTTCAGGTTGGTCAGCGAGTCGCCCAGGGGCAGGCCCGTGGCCGGGTCGCCGGCCTGGGCGGCCAGGAACATGAGGTGCTTCAGGGCGTGACCGGTCTCCCCGTCGGCGCTGTGCTTGAAGAGCGCCGCCACTTCCGGAAGCCCTTCCTTCTCGGCGACCTGGGCCATCCAGGTGTAGCGGCGGTTGGCCTGGCTCTCACCGGCAAAGGCGGCCTTGAGATTCTGGTGGGTCTTCGATTCGGTGAAGGACATGGGGTCTCCTGTGGGCCGCGAAGGGCGGCCTCAAGGTAGAGCCATCTGCAGATGAATGCAATAAGTCAAATCATTGAACAAATTCAGATATTGAATGGCGTAAGTACCCCAGTGCTTTTCGGCAAGTATGGTTAGTATAAATCGATGTATCAGCATGGATTTCGTTGAAAATACAGGTACACTTCATTCGGTCGACCATCACCTGCGTGGGGGATCCCGTGAATCTGCCCAGCGATTTGCGAGCCAGCGAGCGAATTCCCATCGGGCATCGGGTGAAGGTGGTCCCCAAGGGCCGAAGGGCCGCCTTGGCCTTCGCGGTGAACCTCAGCCTGGGAGGGGTGCTGCTGGGAGCCGCGACGGTGCCCCTGCCGGTGGGCACAGGCTGCGAGGTGGCGATCCTGGTGCCCGGCGCCCGGCTGGGACAGGCGATCAAGGTCGCCGGCACGGTGGTGCGCAGCGATGCCCAGGGCACGGCGATCCGGTTTGGCCAGCCCCTGGGACCCGGGGTGGTGCAGACCGTGCTTCGGGCTGGGGGATCCTGGCGCAGCTTCCCGGTGATCCGGGCCTACGCGGACTACTTCCAGGTCAGCCAGAGCGAGGATGCCACCGATAGCGAGGCATTGCTCGGTGTGAGCCGTGGCACCCTGCGGACGGTGTTCCTCGCCACGTTCTCCACCTGCATCCCCGCGGCCATCCTCCCGGTCTGGCTGTACCGCGCGGCGATCCCGGCGGTTCCGGTCTGGGAGAAGGTGCTGCTTTCCTTCGTCTACGGGGCGGTCTGGCTGGGGATCATCCAGCCCACGGTGGATGTGATCGTGCTGAGGTTCCTGCGGAGGCGCCACACCGCGACGTCCTCGAGGTGAGCGGAGTCCTCGCCGGGCGCCCGCTGCGATTGGTTCAGGTTCGCGGGACCGCCCGGTTCAGTCGTCCCCGGGCTGGCCTTCGGCGGCGGTCTCCTCCGCGCCCTCGGTCTCCGGGATGTCGTTGCCCTGGGCATCCTTCTTGAGGGCCTTCTTCTGCAGTTTCTCTTCCTTCTTCTTGATGCGGGCCAGATCCTTCTGGCGCTTCTCGAAGTTGTAGTTGGGCTTTCTGGCCATGGCAAATCCGATCACAAAACGGGGTGAAGCCGACTCAGCCCTTGTGGCAGTCTAGCGCTTCACGCGCCGAAGCGCCTGGATCAGGTCGTCCAGGCGCTGGAGAAAGGTCGACCGGTCCCTGGCGCTGAAGGGGGCAGGTCCACCTCCAATCTCACCCATGGCCCGCAGATGGGCCATCAGTTCGCGGCTGGCCAGCGCATCGCCGATGGACTCCGGCGAGTAGACCCGGCCCTTGGCATCCAGAGCTCGGGCCCCCTTCTCGAGGCAGCGGGCCGCCAGGGGGATGTCCGCCGTGACCGCGATGTCGCGGCCCGTGATCTGCGCCACGATCCAGTCGTCGGCGCCGTCGAACTGGCCCTTTGCCACCACCACCGACTCGAACAGCGGATTCCGGGGGAGCCGCAGGGGGGAATTCGAGACCAGCAGGACCCGCAGCCCGAAGCGGGTCGCCACCCGGAAGACCTCCTCCTTCACTGGGCATGCGTCCGCGTCCACGAAGATCCGTGTCTCCGCAGGCGCTTCCTGGAGACTCCCGGGGGCCTCGGACATCAGGGTTTGCGCTGCCCGGGCTTGGCCGGGACTTCCCGGCGCCGCCGCTCGGGCTTCCTGGTCTTGGGGGGTAGCTTGGTGGCGCTGGCATAGAGGCTTTCCAGCCGGATGGCCTTGGTGGAGGTGTCCGCGGCCTTGTGGATCTCCCTCAGCACCGAGGCCACCAGGTCGAGGTCCGCCCCCTCGCCCTTGAGCAGTTCCTGGAAGGCGGTGGATTTCAAGGCCTCCAGCCGCTTCGACTGCCGCTTTCCCGCCGCCCAGTTCAGCAGCTTGGAAAAGAGTTCGTAGCCGAGTTTCAGTTCCGGGGTGGGCAGCGCCATGGGGACAGGGTAACCGGGGGAGGTGGGCGGATCAGGGGGCAGGGTGGACCGGTGAGGCCGCTTCGGCGCCGACCACCGTGGTCCATGGGCGCACGCGCCAGCGGAGCACCAGCCCGTGAAGGACATAGGGGTCGGCCTCGGCGAATCGGCTCGCCACCTCGGGGGAATCCCCCTGGAACAGCAGCACGGCGCCATCCACCGGATCCGCCAGGGCCCCGCCCAGCACCAGCTCACCCCGCCCCTGGGCCTGCCAGGCCAGGTCCAGATGCTCGTCCCGCCACTCGGTCCTGCGGGCCAGGTAGTCGGGGCTGAGGTCATAGAGCAGCAGGTAGTGCATGGGGTCTCCGGAAAGGTGCAAGGTTGGTGATCGGGACCGGCCCTGCCTTGACGGGGGTCAGGCCTCTCCCTCGGAAGGTGCCCCCGGGGCGTCCAGGCGCCGGTCGGCCTCGCTGACGCTATTCACACTCTCGGCCTCGTACCCCGCGGCTTCGGAAATCCGTTCGACCTGGAGGCGGCTCAGGGGGATCTTCACGACGCGGATGATGCGGCCCACACCCTTGAGCTTCAGGGCTGCCTTGATTCGCAGAAGGTCCTTGAAGCCCTCCTGGTTGGAGGCGTGCAGCGCGGAGATGTCGGTGACCACGTCGAAGCCCCGGGCCAGGTTGCCCACCTCGGCCAGGATGAGTTCCATGGCCTTTTCGCGCTCGGGACCTTCGAGGTAGCCGGCCAGGGTGATGTAGAGCCGGTTCCGCTGGACGTCGGAGTGGACTTCGAACATGCCCGGGACCTCAGCCCCGGAACGGGGCGGGGGGATTGGTCTCCCAGGCCCCGCCCACCAGGGTGGTTCGCACCGGGACGCCCGGGGCCTTGACGCCCCGGTGGCTCATGCAGGTGTGGATGGCGACGAGTTGGACGCCCCAGGCGGAAGGGCGCAGGTGGGCCAGCAGGGCGTCTGCGATTTGCCGGGCCATGCGTTCCTGCACCTGCAGGCGCCAGGCATAGGCCTGCACCACGCGCACAAGCTTGCTGAGTCCCACGGTGCCTCCGGCTCCGGGCAGGTAGCCGACGGTGGCGTGGCCCTCGAAGGGAGCCAGGTGGTGCTCGCAGGTGCTGACGAAGGGAATGCGGTCCAGGATGACCGGGACCGGCGCCAGCTCGCCGGGCAGGGGCTTCAGTTCGGCGGCCAGGTCCATCCCGTATCCCGCCAGCCGCTCGCGCCAGAAGTCCGTCACGCGGGCGGGCGTGTCCCTCAGCTCAGGCCCCCCCGGGTCCAGCCCGAAGCTGAGCAGCAGGTTGCGGACCGCCGCCTCTGACGCGGCTCGATCGAGGGAAATGACGGACGGGTCGGGCATGATCTCGCCAGTCTACGCCCTTGATCGCTGGAACCGTGAAAGGCTCAGGCCAGGAGGTCCACGGTCCCGGTGCCCTGGGTGGCGGGGATGGTCGACCCGGTGTCGTAGGTCCGGAGGACCCGCTGGGCGGGGGGGCCGGGCTGGGTGAAGGCCTCGGGACCGGGTCCGCCCGCGCGGGGCTGGAGGTTCTCCAGGCGCAACACAGCGGTGGCATCCCGGACCAGCCCCGTCCCCTGAACGGTGCTGGTCGTCCCAGGGGTGGCGGCCTCGGCGACGACTCCGGCGCCGAAGCGCAAGGCGGTCTCCATGGCAAAATCGGGGCTCAGGCTGGTCCCGAAGGCGTCCTGGCCGGCCGGGAGGTCCGCGAGGCTGGGGGGGCTGAGGTCCGTGGCGGATGGGGCCGAGGAAGGAGCCGCCTGGGCCTGGGGCGCCGCAGGGTTGGCCGTAGCCTCCGTCGAGGGGGCCGAGGCGGCCGGAGCCTGGGGGGGAGCCAAGGCCGACAGCAGGGAGGTCGCGATGTCCTGGGTCAGGCCGCCACTGCCGGCGGCAGGTTCGGACACGGGGTAGAGGGCCGCGGACTGGAGGGCCTGGTGGAACAGGTGCTGGGCCAGGGTCTGGGCGGAAGCGGCCGCGGAGCCGGAGGCTTTGCCCGTCTGGCTCACCTGGATCACGGAGGTCTGGGCGGGCTGGAAGGGACTCAGGGCGCTCAGAGCGGCCGGAATGATGGGGTTGATGGCGATTGGTTCCATGACACCTACAAGGATAGGCATTTTCAGCTCGGGTGCGGTCATCGGCCGGAGCGCACCCTGTGGGATCATGGGGGATTCGGGAGGCAGGATGAGCGAGAAGGTCAGCTATGCGTCCAGTGGCGTGGACATCAACCGCCAGGACGAGGCGCTCCGCCGCATCAAGCCCCACGTGAAGGCCACCCGCACGCCCGGGGTCCGCAGCGACATCGGCCTCTTCGGGGGCCTCTTCGATGCCCGGTTCTCGGAGACCAAACCCATCCTTGTCAGCAGCATGGATGGCGTCGGCACCAAGATGAAGGTGGCCCGACGGGCGGGCATCTGGGACACGGTGGGCCAGGACCTGGTGAACCACTGCCTCAATGACATCCTGGTGCAGGGCGCGCGACCCCTCTTCTTCCTGGACTACATTGCCGCCCAGCGGCTGGAGCCGGAGGTCATCGAGCAGATCGTCAAAGGCATGGCCACGGCCTGCACCCAGTCGGGCTGCGCCCTCATCGGCGGCGAACTGGCGGAGATGCCGGGCGTCTACGCCGAAGGGGAGGTGGATGTGGCGGGCACCATCGTGGGCGTGGTGGACGAGGCGGACCTGCTGCCCCGGCTCGACGCCATGGGCGAGGGTGACGTGCTGATCGGCCTGTCCAGCTCGGGCCTGCACACCAACGGCTATTCGCTGGCCCGCAAGGTCTGCTTCGACCTGGAGAAGTTGGGCGTGGACGACCCCCTGCCTGGAACCTCCCAGACCGTGGCCCAGGCCCTGCTGGCCATCCACCGCAGCTACCTGAAGCCGGTGCTGCCCCTGGTGCGGGCCCACAAGCTGGTGGCCATGGCCCACATCACCGGGGGCGGCCTCACGGACAACCTGCCCCGGGTGCTCCCCAAGTCCCTCGACGCCGAGATCGCCACCACCAGCTGGGTGGTTCCAGCCCTGTTCACCTTCCTCATGGAGAAGGGCGGGCTGGGGATCAATGATGCCCGCCAGGCCCTGAACCTGGGGGTGGGCATGGTGCTCGTCGCGAAGGCCGACCGGGCTGACGAAGTGCTCGCCGACCTCCATGCGGCCGAAGAGCCCGCCTGGGTGCTGGGACGCCTGACCCCGGGATCCGGCGTTGTCCGCTACCGCTAGGCCCCAGGGCCGCCTGGGGTTCCTGGATCCCCTCCGGGGCATCCTGGTGCTCTGCGTGGCGGTCTACCACCTCAGCGTGTGGTTCGAGTTGTCGCGCTCGGGCTCCGGCATGAACATGGCCACCGCGAAGCTGGGGAACTACGGCGTCTCGGCCTTCTTCCTGCTGAGCGGCTTCCTGCTGTTCCGGACCTCGACCTGGTCCCGCATCAGGACCGAGGGCTTCGGCCGGTTCTGGCTGCGGCGCTTCCTCCGGCTGGCCCCGGTGTTCTACCTGGGCTGCGCCATAAATGTCGTCTTCCACCTGGGCATGGGCCCCGATGCCACCTGGCTGCACGTCCTCGAGAACGTCACCTTCACCTTCGGGGCCATCCATCCCAACCTCGCCCTGGTGACCGGGGGCTGGTACGTGGGCCTGGTGGCCCTCCTCTACTTCGTCTACCCGGCCCTGGCCTGGGCGCGGGAGCGGGGCGGGCTCTGGTTCCTGGGGACCCTGGCCCTTGGGCTCTGGCTCTGGAGCCTGCCCTCCACCTTGCACGGCGTCATGGGGCAGGCCCCCTGGAACCGCTTCCACGCCTATGTGCTGGCCCCCAACCAGGTCTTCCTCCTGGCCTGGGGCGGACTGCTGGCGGACCTCCATGCCAGGACCGGGAAGCGCCTGGAGCCCAAGGTCGCCCTGCTCCTGGCCCTGCCCCTGCTCTGGCTGCTGCTGCGGCCCGCGCCCCAGTTCTTCGACCACCTGACGGCCCTGACGGGGTGGCTCCGGTACCGCTACCTGCTGCTCATCACGATCCTGGTGGCCCTGGCCGCCTTCACCCGGAACGGTGAGCCCGGGCGCATCGGGAGGCTGCTCTCTCGGTTAGGCGACTGGAGCTACGGCCTCTACCTGCTCCACCCCTTCGCCATGAGGCTGGTGGCGCCCCACCTCTCCGGCGGGCTTGGCTTCAGCCTCTCCCTGGGCCTGGCGATCCTCGGCGCGGCCCTGGCGCACCGCTGGATCGAGGAGCCCATGACCAGGCTGGGACAGCCTCGGCGGCCCTCCGGTCAGGTCCCCTCGATGCGCGCGTAGAAGCTGGTCCGGCGCAGGTTCTCCTCCACCTTGAAGGCCTGCTGCATGGGCGGGAAGGCCCGCTGCTCGCAGTCCGTGCGCTCGCAGAGGCGGCAGGTGACGCCGATGGGAACCGGGGGCTGGTCCAGGCGCAGGCCGTCAGAGTAGATGAGCTCCTTGGCATGGCCCATCTCGCAGCCGAGCCCCACGGCCTGCATGGCGTGCTGGCCCCGGTAGCCGCCCGTGTCCTTCTGCAGGGTGCGGGCGATGCAGAAGTACTTCCGGCCGTCCGGCATCTCGCTGATCTGGGTGCGGATCAGGCCGGGTGTGAGGAAGGCCGCGTGGGCGTTCCAGCGGGGGCAGGCGCCGGAAAAGCGCGCGAAGCGGATGCCCGAGGCGGAGAAGCTCTTGGAGATATTCCCGGCGATGTCCAGGCGCAGGAAGTGGAAGGGGACCCCCTCGGCCCCGGGGCGGCGCAGGGTCGTGAGGCGGTGGCAGACCTGCTCGAAACTGGCCTGGAAGCGTCGCGCCAGGATGTCGATGTCGTAGCGCTCGGCCTTGGCCGCCCGGAAGAACCGCTCGTAGGGCATGAGCACGGCGCTGGCGAAGTAGTTGGCCAGGGCCACCCGGGCCAGGGCCAGGGAGGCGCTGGTGCGCAGCAGGGGATGGGTGGCAAGCCGGTCCAGGAGGTCGCTGTGCTCGAGGAGGGCCAGCTGGTGGGCCAGCTGGAAAGTGCGGCTGCGCTGGGGCAGCAGTTCGGACAGGCTCAGGACCCGGCGTTCCGGGTCGAAGCGGCGCAGCAGGCCGGGGCCATCCGAGGTCCGGTGGATCCGGACCCGGATCCCGCGGATCTCGAAGGCCGACACGAGGCCGGGATAGGTGTGGTCCACGTCCAGGGCCATGCTGTCGCAGAAGGCTTCCGCGGCGGCTTCCAGTTCGGGGAAATGGTTCATCCGCTGCTGGATGAAGTCCCCGACCTCTTCCGAAGGCAACCGGGTGGCCTCCGGGTCGAAACCCTGGCCATCGCTGAGTTTCGTCGACAGGGTGCCGAGGCTGTCCTGGGCGTGCTGGTAGGCCCGGTACAGCTCGAAGACGCCCCGGGCCAGGTCGGGACTGTTCTGGACCAGCTCGCGCACATCCTGGGCCTGGAGACCCAGGGCCTCGAACAGCGGGTCGCCGAAGACCTCCATGAGATCGTCGGACAGGCGCTGGTCCTCCTCGGGCGCCAGGGCCTTGAGGTCCAGCTTGAACTGCTGGGCGAGGCGGATCAGCAGGGGCGCCGTGAGGGGACGCTTGTTTCCCTCGATGAGGTTCAGGTAGCTGGGGCTGATGCCCAGGGCCTCGGCCAGCTGGACCTGGCTCAGGCCCTCCTGCCGGCGGAGGACGCGGATCTTGGCGCCCAGGCGGGCGGCGGGCTTGGTGGGGGCGGCGGATGGCATGGGACCTCGTTTACAACACTTTACAAATTCTATGGAGATAATTGACTGAAATTTTCAATTCAACCCGTATCAAATCAGCGGTTCATTGACTTCACCCAAAATAGGTCAATCTTTGACATAGCGCCACCCCAAACCCCCTTTTCGAGGTGTTCCATGACTCCCCGCTTTCCCATCCCCCCCATCGAAGACGATTTCTCAGCCCACCGCTGGGAAGGCATCACCCGCCCCTACAGCGCCGAGACCGTGAAGAAGCTCCGCGGCAGCATCCGCATCGAGCACACCCTCGCCCAGATGGGCGCCCGCAAGCTTTGGAGGCTCCTCCAGAACGAGGAGCCCACCCGGGCCCTGGGGGCCCTCAGCGGCGGCCAGGCGGTCCAGATGGCCAAGGCGGGCCTCAAGGCCATCTACTGCTCCGGCTGGCAGGTGGCCGCGGACGCCAACCTGTCGGGCCAGACCTACCCGGACCAGAGCCTCTACCCTGCCAATTCGGTACCCGCCCTGGTGAAGCGCCTGAACGGCGCCCTCCAGCGGGCCGACCAGATCGAGCACGGCGAGGGTGGCGTGAGCCGGGACTGGTTCCTGCCCATCGTGGCGGACGCCGAGGCCGGCTTCGGCGGCCCCCTGAACGCCTACGAGCTGATGAAGGGCATGATCGAGGCCGGGGCCGCGGGCGTCCACTTCGAGGACCAGCTCTCCAGCGAGAAGAAGTGCGGGCACCTCGGGGGCAAGGTGCTCATCCCCACGGGCCACTTCATCCGCACCCTGGTGGCGGCCCGCCTGGCGGCGGATGTCATGGACGTGCCCAGCCTCATCATCGCCCGCACGGACGCGGATTCCGCCCGGCTCATCACCTCGGACATCGACGAGCGGGACCGGCCCTTCCTCACGGGCGAGCGCACGCCCGAGGGCTTCCACCGCATCACAGGCGGCGTCCAGATGGCCATCGCCCGGGCGAAGGCCTACGCCCCCTACGCCGACCTCATCTGGTGCGAAACCTCCACGCCGGACCTGCAGGAGGCCCGGGAATTCGCCGAGGGCGTCCACGCCGAGTTCCCCGGCAAGCTGCTGGCCTACAACTGCTCCCCCTCGTTCAACTGGAAGAAGAAACTGTCCGACGAGGAGATCGCCACCTTCCAGAAGGAACTCGGCGCCCTGGGCTACAGGTTCCAGTTCATCACCCTGGCGGGCTTCCACAGCCTCAACCACGGCATGTTCGAGCTGGCCAACGCCTACCGCACGGAACACATGACGGCCTATTCCCGGCTGCAGGAAGCCGAGTTCGCCTCCGAGGAGAAGGGCTACACCGCCACCAAGCACCAGCGCGAGGTGGGCACCGGCTACTTCGACGAGGTGGCCCAGGCCATCAGCGGCGGACTGGCCTCCACCCTGGCCCTGGCCGGCTCCACTGAGGCCCAGCAATTCCACTAGGTCCTGGCCGGGAAGATGCGGGCCGCGGCTGCTCCCCTAGGGAGCTTCCGCGGCCTTCTTCTTGTCCGCCAGGGTCTTGTCATTGATGACGTTGCGGGGTGCGGCGGGTTTTCTCGCCGCGGCGTGGGCGTAGGTTTTGCCGGTGTGATGGTAGGTCAGGTACTCGCCGAAGAACACGGCCATGAGGTCGGCGTGGTCCTTGAAGTAGGCGAAGCCGTGCTCATCCCCATCCATGAGATCCAGGGACACACCCGGCAGGCCCCTCAGGGCCTCGGCATTCTCGAAGGCGGCCTTGTCGCCGCGGGAGGCGAGCACCAGGGTCGAGGCCTTTCCTTCCGCCACGGCTTGTTTCAGCTTTTCCATGGCGCCGTCGCCGAACGCCGCGATGCCCGCGGGACTGAGGCTGAGCACGGCCACCGGCTTCACCCCAGGGGCGGCGAGCAGGACCGAGAGCGCGCCCACGCTGGCGCCCGCCAGGCCGAGGCGGCGGCCATCCACCCCTGGCTGGGCCCGCAGCCAAGTGGCCGCCTGGGCGAGATCGGCGGGAATCAGGTCGAAGCCCACCGCTCTGGCGGAGGCCATGAAATCCGCGGAAACCGGCACCTCGACGCCGCCCTTGAGGGTGCTGGCGCCGTGGCCGCGCAGGTCCAGGGCCAGGGTCCCGATGCCGCGGGCCGCCAGGCGCTCGGCCAGGGGCTGCCATCCCGTGCGGTCCGCATGGAACTGGTGGGCCAGGATCACGACGGGCACCTTGCCCTTCGCCGCGGGAAGGCTGAGGGTGCCCTTGACCACGAAGCCGTCCGCGCTGGTGATCGCCATCTCGGTGGAAGTGAGCGCGTCGGCGGGTGCGGCGATCAGGGCCAGGGATGCCAAGGGGGCCAGCAGGTGGGGCATGCGCATGGGGACCTCGGATGTGCCTTCACTCTAGGAGCCTGTCCAGGCAATTGGAAGGCCCCGCATTCGAATACTTGGAGGGCTTCCTGGCGGGCCGGGAACCCTGCAACGGTCCTTCCCCTGTTGTATAAAGGAAAGTTGTACAACCCAGAGGTGCCCATGTCCGCCCAGACCCCCGATGCCATCCTGCAGGAGACGAAGCGGCGCATGCATGCCTCCGTGGAGGCTCTGAAGAAGGAGATGGCGACCATCCGCACGGGCCGCGCCAATGCCAGCCTGCTCGACAACGTGCACGTGGACTACTACGGATCGGTGGTGCCCCTGAACCAGATGGGCACCGTGTCCGTTCCCGAGGCCGGAATGCTGGTGGTGACGCCCTTCGACAAGAGCGCCATCAAGGCCGTGGAGACCGCCATCCTCAAGTCGGACCTGGGCATCAATCCCTCCAATGACGGCAACGTGATCCGCCTGCCCATCCCCATGCTCACGGAGGAGCGCCGCCGGGAACTGGTGAAGGTGCTTCACCGCCTGGGAGAGGAGATCAAGACCGGCGTGCGCAACATCCGCCGGGACGCCAACGAGGACGTGAAGAAGCTCGAGAAGGCCAAGGAGGCCCACATCTCCGAGGACGCGGCCAAGAAGCTCCTGGAAGACATCCAGAAGCTGACGGACGCCCACACCAAGGAGATCGACGAGGCCATGAAGCACAAGGAAGCGGAGATATTAAAGGTTTGAGGCTGTGCCCAGCCTGCCAGCACTCCTCCTCCTCATGCTGGCGGCCCTGCTCGCGGGCTTCATCGACGCCATGGTGGGCGGGGGCGGGCTGATCACGGTGCCGGCCCTGATGATCGCGCTGCCCCCGGGCACGCCCCTGCCGACGCTCCTCGGCACGAACAAGGTGGTCGCCTGCACGGGCACAACCATGGCGGCGGGGGAATTCCTGCGGTCGGGGACCCTGTCCTGGCGGGAGATGGTGGGGCCCGTGCTGGCCTCGGGCCTCGGGGCCTGCGGGGGCGTCTGGCTCACCTACCGGGTGCACGGCGACTTCCTCAGGCCCGTGATGCTGAGCCTGCTGGTGGCCATGCTGGCCTTCACCCTGCTCAAGCCAAGCCTGGGGCGCCTTCACGCCCCCCGGTTCGGCCTCAGCCACCAGCGGGGCCTGGCGGCCCTCCTCGGCATGTGCCTGGGTTTCTACGACGGGTTCTTCGGACCCGGCACTGGCTCCCTGCTGATCTTCCTCTTCGTGGCGGTGCTTGGGTTCGACTTCCTCCGGGCCTCGGCCCTGGCCAAGAGCGTGAACTGGGCCTCGAATCTCACGGCGATGGGGCTCTTCCTCTGGCAGGGGAGTTGGCTCCCCTCCGTCGCCCTCGGCATGGCCGCAGCCAACGGGGCGGGGGGCTACATCGGGGCCCGGGTGGCCCTGAGTCAAGGCAACCGCTGGGTCCGGGGCGTGTTCATCGGCGTGGTGGGGGCCCTGATTCTGCGCCTGGGTTGGCAGGTCCTGCACCTCTGACCCGAGCTTCCTGTGCCGGCCGGGGCTCCCTCCCAGGTATGCTTGATCCTCCATGCCCTTCCCACGTCCTCGTCCCTTCCTCCGGGACGTCCTCTTTCGAGCGCTGAGGTTCTTCTACCTGCTGTGGGGCGGGATGCTTTTGTCTACGCTGGCCTTTTATGGGCGGCTGCGGCTGCCGTCCCCCTTCTGGCACTGGCCTGGCCTCTGCCGGGCCCTCATGGGTCCCTGGGGCCGGGCCCTGGCCCTGGGATTCGGCCTGGTGATGGGCCTGGCGGCGCTCCTTGAGGTGTGGGAACTGGTGGACCGCCTGCTGGTGCGCTTCATGGGCGAGTCGGAGCACTGACTGGGCCCAGTCTGGAACACTTCGCTTGGTGATTCGGGCCCTTTTGGCGATCCTGGAACCTTGGGTTTGAACCCTTCCCGGGTTCGAGCCATTCAAGAAGCGTGTCTCGGGAGGCGTCCGGTATGGCCCAAGTGGTTCGTGAAGTCATCGGGGTGGGTTTGCTCCTGGGTGTCAGCGCCCTCCCGGCCGCCGCCCAGAGCATGGCCCTGCCCGCCGCCGATCCCGTGGGCATCGCCCGGAGCGGTGCCCAGGTGGCCTACGGCTACAGCCTGGAGGCCGCCGCCACCAATCCCGCGCTGCTGGCCTCCCTGAAGGAGAAGGGGGGGGTCTATGTGTCAGCCGGGCTGGAGATGTCCTCCACCCAGCAGACCATGGAGTCCACCCAGCAGAGCCTGTTCAGCTTCGACCGCAACCGGTCCCTGGCGGCCTTCGGTCTGGCCGCACGCCTGACGCCCTCGCTGACGCTGGGCCTGAAGCAGGACGAACCCTTCCTGCGCCACGGCGGCCTCAAGGATGGCGCCCCGAGCCGCTTCCTGGGCGACGGCATCGACCTCTCGGCCCGCCGGTTGGAGGCCCAGCTTGCCTGGGCTCCGGGGGCCAACTTCTCCGTCGGCTTCGGATTGGGGGTGGCGCACCTCACCTATGGTTCCACCAGCGTGGTGCGCCTCGACGTTCCCAACGATCCGACGCTCCCGGCCTCCACCGCGAATCCGGTGAACGGGCTGGTGGAGCAGCGGGTCGGGCAGAGTGCGGACAAGGTGGTGCCCAGCTACTCGCTGGGGCTTCGCTGGGCGATCAACACCCGCTGGACCATGGGCTTCGCCTACCAGTCGGCCCTGAAGGCTGACCTCGACCTGAAGGCCGGGTTCCGGGACGCGAACCTGGGCTTCTACGCCAACGATGGATTCAACACGGCGCCCCTCGGCATCGACACGCGGGCCGCCACCCTCCTGGCGGTGGCCCAGCCCCTGGCGGTGGGGGCAGGCAGCCTGGAGCTGCCCTCCCAGACCACCCTCGGTGTCCGCCACCGCAACCTGCCCTACATGACCTGGGAAGCGGACCTCCGCTGGACCTCCGCCAGCCTGAGGGTGCCCTCCTTCGCCGCGGTCCAGACCCCCTCGGGCCTGGTCTCGGCGCCGGCGGAACTCCCCCACGGCAAGAGCCACTTCGGGGTGAACGCCTCCACGGAACTGGAACTGGGGAAATACTGGACCGTCCGCGCGGGGCTCTCCCTGGACCAGCGCAGCGTGGACGCCTCCTACACCGAGCCCCTGCTCGGCGGCGCGCCCACGGCGGCCTTCTCCATCGGCGCGGGCTACAAGCTCTGGGGGGGCGAGCTGAACGTCGGCTACCAGTACCGGCAGAGCCAGGACCAGGACACGCACCGCCTCACCGGCGACTGGAGCGCCTCCGGATTCCAGCCCACCCCCGTGAATCGCATCCGGATGGAGGGCATGGGGCACCTGCTGGCCCTCGGCTACCGGAGGAGCTTCTAGCATGAAATTCCTGGGCCCCCACGCCTGCGAGGAGGCCCTGGCTCGGGGGGAGCTGCACTCCCTCTGGGTGGCTCCGGCCGCCTTCGGCCGGGTCGCCAAGCTGATTTCCGAGGCCCGGGCCGCCGGCGTGGTCGTCCACCGCGACCCCATGGAGAGCCTGGATCGCCGGAGCCAGGGGCAGCGGCACCAGGGCGTCCTGGGCGAGGGTGGCCCCTTCGCCTACGCCTCGCCCGAGGAGGTGATGGGCCTGGTTCAGGCCAGAGGGGAAGCCGCCCTGGTGCTGGCCCTGGATGGCATCACCGATCCCCACAACCTGGGCGCCATCCTGCGCTCGGCCGCGGCCGCCGCGGTGGATGGCGTGCTGCTCCCGGAACGGCGGTCCGCGATGGTGAACGAGACCGTAATCCGCGCCAGCGCGGGCACGGCGGGGCGGGTGCCCATCTGCCGGGTGGTGAACCTGGGCCGGGCCCTGGACGAGCTGAAGGAGGCCGGCGCCTGGATCTACGGACTGGCCGCCGGCGAAGGCAGCCGGGACTACCTGGCGGAGCCCTTCGATCGCGCCACGGTGCTGGTCCTGGGCGCCGAGGGAGAAGGGCTGCACCTCAAGATCCGGGAGCGCTGCGACCAGCTGCTCCACATTCCCATGCCCGGCGGCATCGACAGCCTGAACGTGTCCGCCGCCGCCGCAGTGACCCTGTTCCGCGTGCTGGCGCGCCGGAGCCATGCCACATCCAAAGTTTCCTCTTGAGGGTGTCCCCTTGCCGTGATACCTTTCGAGTTCCCTGTCAGGAAAGCCCTGCCTCGCAGTGACCCTGACACGAGGCCCCGACAGGGGCTCCGTTGGGAAGCATTGACAAGCCCCGGGAGGGGCGCCGGAAAAGCATGCCGAGATGGCCGAGTGGTTAATGGCAGCAGACTGTAAATCTGCCACGCAACGCGTTACGGAGGTTCGAATCCTTCTCTCGGCACCAGTTCCCCGGAGTTCATCCGGAGCGCTGGGTCCCGTTCCAGAGTTCCACCGCGGGAATAGCTCAGTTGGTAGAGCGTCAGCCTTCCAAGCTGAATGTCGCGGGTTCGAACCCCGTTTCCCGCTCCACCCTCCCCGCCCACCGTTTCCATCGGGTGGACGGTCCAGTCACCCGCCAGGCGGCGGGAAGGTACCAAGCCCACATAGCTCAGTGGTAGAGCACTTCCTTGGTAAGGAAGAGGTCACCGGTTCAAGCCCGGTTGTGGGCTCCACCCTCTTGCACAGTTCCCCTTCATCTTCTTCTCTCCCACCCTTCAGGAGGCATCCGTGGCCAAAGAGAAATTCGATCGCTCGAAGACCCACGTCAACATCGGCACCATCGGCCACGTGGACCATGGCAAAACCACCTTGACCGCCGCCATCACCTACGTGCTTTCCAAGAAGTTCGGTGGCGAGACCAAGTCCTACGACCAGATCGACTCCGCGCCCGAAGAGAAGGCCCGCGGGATCACGATTAACACCGCCCACGTCGAGTACCAGACCGAGAAGCGCCACTACGCCCACGTGGACTGCCCCGGCCACGCTGACTACATCAAGAACATGATCACCGGCGCGGCCCAGATGGACGGTGCCATCCTCGTGGTGGCCGCCACGGACGGCCCCATGCCCCAGACCCGCGAGCACATCCTGCTGGCCCGTCAGGTCGGCGTGCCCTACATCGTGGTCTTCATGAACAAGGTGGACATCGCCGACCCCGAGCTCACGGAACTGGTCGAGATGGAAATCCGCGACCTGCTGTCCTCCTACCAGTTCCCCGGCGACGAGATCCCCATCATCAAGGGTTCCGCCCGTCTGGCCCTGGACCACGCCGAGAACCCGGACCATCCGGACTGCGCCTGCATCCATGAGCTCATGGCGGCGGTGGATTCCTACATTCCCGATCCCGTCCGCGCCATCGACAAGCCCTTCATCATGCCCGTCGAGGACGTGTTCACCATCACGGGCCGCGGCACCGTGGTGACCGGCCGCATCGAGGCCGGCGTCGTCAAGGTCGGCGAGGAAATCGAGATCGTCGGCCTCAAGGACACCGTCAAGAAGGTCGTCACCGGCGTCGAGATGTTCCGCAAGTCCCTGGACCAGGGTCAGGCTGGCGACAATGCCGGCATCCTGCTCCGCGGTGTGGAGCGCAAGGACGTGGAGCGTGGCCAGGTGCTCGCCAAGCCCGGCAGCATCACCCCCCACACCAAGTTCAACGCCCAGGTGTACGTGCTGACCAAGGAGGAGGGCGGCCGCCACACCCCCTTCTTCAACAAGTACCGTCCCCAGTTCTACTTCCGCACCACCGACGTGACCGGCTCCATCGAACTCGAAGCCGGCCGCGAAATGGTGATGCCCGGCGACAACGTCACCCTGACGGTGGAGCTGATCCAGCCCATCGCCATGGTCAAGGGCCTGAAGTTCGCCATCCGCGAGGGTGGTCGCACGGTGGGTGCCGGCAACGTGGGCGAGATCCTGGCCTAAAGCCGATCCAGCCCGACCTAGGAGGTCTCCATGCGCGACATCGTCCACTTGCAGTGCCAAGAGTGCAAACGCAAGAACTACAGCACCACCAAGAACAAGAAGACCACCACGGGCAAGCTTGAGTTCAACAAGTTCTGCCGCTTCTGTGGCGGTTACAAGATTCACCGCGAGGCCAAGTAGCCCCGGTCGAAGGGTTCCCGCCCGGCCCCACCAGAGGCCGGGCGGTTCCCACAGGGGAGTAGCTCAGCTGGTAGAGCAGCGGACTCCAAATCCGCAGGTCGCGGGTTCGAAACCTGTCTCCCCTGCCACTTCCCGGCCCCGGCGATCTCGCTCGGGGCCAGGTTTTTCTGATCCAAATCCTTTCCACGGGGTCCATCGTGATCGGTGCCATCAAGCAACAGGCCAAAGATCTGGCGGAAGAGCTCAACCGGGTGGATTGGCCCAGCAAGGAGAAGGTGATGGCCTCCGCCTGGACGGTGGCGCTCGTCTCCCTCTTCGTCGGGGCGTACCTGTGGACCGCGGATTGGGTTCTCTCCAAGGGCTTCGCGTTCTTCTTCCTGAAGACCCGCTGAAGCGGAGGCAGACATGACCGATCTCGTCAGCATTCCCCAGGAAGTTCCCCAGGACGCAACGGCGCAGCCCCAGGGCCGCGAGTTGAAGTGGTTCATCATCCACACCTATTCCGGCTACGAGGCCAAGGTGATGGAGCATCTCCGCCAGCGCATCAAGATGGAGGAGCGTTCGGAGAGCTTCGGGGACATCCAGATCCCCGAGGAGACCTACGAGGAGATGAAGGTCGACGCCAAGTCCGGCAAGAAGGAACGCGTCATCAAGAAGCGCAAGTCGTTCCCTGGCTATCTGCTGGTCCAGATCCAGGTGGAGCGCAAGCCCGACGGCTCCGTGGAGATGGCCGATGCCGACTGGCACCTGGTGCGGAACACGCCCAAGGTCACGAGCTTCGTGGGGGCCAACAAGAAGCGGCCCACGCCCCTGACGGACGAGGAAGTCCGCCAGATCATGCACCACACCGAAGAGACCCAGGAGAAGCCCAAGCCCAAATACCACTTCGAGAAGGGCGAGAAGGTCCGCATCATCGACGGCCCCTTCGCGAACTTCGAGGGCGACGTGGACGAAATCCACGAGGAGCGCTCCACCATCAAGGTGATGGTGACCGTCTTCGGCCGCTCCACCCCCGTCGAGCTGGACTTCATCCAGGTCGAAAAGAGGTAGGGGTTTCATATCTCCTGAGGACTTTTCGAGGTCCTTTTGCTAGACTTTTCAGTCCCGGTCCCTTCGGACCGGGACCTTTTCGACCCGGTCCACGGTCCCCAGGGGCCTGTGACCCACAAGGCGGCCGTCGCCGGCATGCGCCGGAATCAGCCGCGGGAGACCTAAGACATGGCAAAGAAGATCACCGGCTACATCAAGCTGCAGCTGCCCGCGGGCGAGGCCACGCCGGCCCCCCCCGTCGGTCCGGCCCTCGGCCAGCATGGCGTCAACATCATGGAGTTCGTGAAGCAGTTCAACGCGAAGTCCGTGGGTGCCGTCGAGAAGGGGACCACCCTTCCCGTCGTCATCACCGTCTATGCCGACCGCAGCTTCAGCTTCATCCTGAAGACCCCGCCCGCCGCCGTCCTCATCAAGAAGAAGATCGGCCTGGACAAGGGTAGCGCCACGCCCAACAAGCAGAAGGTCGGCAAGATCACCAAGGCCCAGCTCGCCGAGATCGCCAAGGTGAAGATGCCCGACCTCACCGCCGGCAGCCTCGAGGCCGCCGTCCGCTCCATCGCCGGCTCCGCCCGCTCCATGGGCGTCGAAGTCATCGACTAGCCACCTCTTTCGCGTGGGCCCAACACCCACGCGAGCCTTTGTAAGCCTTTTCTGGAAAGCCGCGTCGTGCGGCGATCCCGGCCACCGCGACCGACATCGCGGGAGATTGTTCGAATGGAGCCAAAATGGCAAAACCTGGAAAGAAGTACCGGGCTGCCGCGGCCAAGATCGAAGATCGCCCCTACGAGCTCAAGGAAGGTCTCACCGTCGTGAAGGACTCGGCGTTCGCCAAGTTCGACGAGACGGTCGAGGTTCACATGAGGCTCGGTGTGGATCCCCGGCATGCGGACCAGATGGTCCGCGGCACCATCGTCCTGCCGCACGGAACGGGCAAGACCATGCGTGTGGCGGTGATCGCAGGCGGCGAGAAGATCAAGGAAGCGGAAGCGGCGGGCGCCGAGATCGTGGGCGGGGACGACCTGGTGGAGAAGATCGCCGGCGGATTCCTCGACTTCGATGCCCTGGTCGCGACCCCCGACATGATGAAGGGCGTCGGTCGGCTGGGCAAGGTGCTCGGACCCCGGGGCCTCATGCCCAACCCCAAGACCGGCACCGTGACCTTTGACGTGGTCAAGGCCATCAAGGAGATCAAGGCCGGCAAGGTGGAGTACCGGGTCGACAAGACCGGCATCATCCATGCGCCCGTGGGCAAGCTCTCCTTCGGTGTCGAGAAGCTGGAAGAGAACGCCAAGGCGCTCATCGATGCCGTGCACAAGGCCAAGCCTGCCACTGCGAAGGGCAAGTATGTGAAGACGATGTACATCGCCTCCACCATGGGCCCCTCGGTCACCCTCAACACCGCTGTTGAGAAGTAGGAGGCCGACCATGGAAAAGAACCAGAAGATCGCAGAAGTTGCCGTGCTCAAGGAGACCTTCGCGTCCGCCACCTCGGCCGTCGTGATCGAATTCAAGGGCCTCGTGGTCGAGAAGGACACCGCCTTCCGCAAGAGCGTCCGAGAGAGCAGGGCCCAGTACCGTGTCAGCAAGAACACCCTGCTCCGCCTGGCGGTGAAGGACACATCCTTCGAGGCCCTGGGCGATTCCTTCAAGGGCTCCAGTGCCATCGCCACCACCAGTGCCGATGTCATCGCCCTGGCCAAGGCCGTCAACGGCTTCCTGAAGGACAATCCTGCGGCGACCTTCAAGGCCGGCGTCATGGATGGCAAACTGATCGATGCCAAGCAGCTTCAGGCCCTGGCCGAGCTGCCGAGCCGCGAGGTGCTCATCGCCAAGCTGCTCTACCTCATGCAGTATCCCATTTCCGGTCTGGCGGTCGCCCTCGATGGCATCCGCAAGCAGAAGGCCGGCGAGTAGCTCCTCCACCCCGAATCCAAAACCCCATTTCGAATTTTAGGAGGCCATCATGGCTCTCACTGCCGATCAGCTCATCGCTGAAATCGAAACCATGACCGTGCTCGACCTGGCCAACCTGGTCAAGGCCCTCGAGGACCGCTTCGGCGTCTCCGCCGCCGCCATGGCCGCTCCCGCTGGTGGCGCCGCCGCCCCCGCTGCCGCCGTCGAAGAGCAGACGGAATTCAACGTCATGCTCATGGAAGCTGGCGCCAACAAGCTCAACGTCATCAAGGCGGTCCGCGAGATCGTGGCCGGCCTGGGTCTCAAGGAAGCCAAGGACCTGGTCGATGGCGCTCCCAAGGCCGTCAAGGAAGGCGTGGCCAAGGACGAGGCCGCCAAGATCAAGGAAAAGCTCGAGGCCGCCGGCGCCAAGGTCGAGATCAAGTAGCTTTCATCACAGCAATAACGCAAAGCGTGGGGTGTATCTCGCACCTTACGCTTTGCGGTTTTGTCTGGATGTGGTACGATTATTCCTTCCGTCCGGATTCCCGTACGGACTCCGCCCCCACAAAGGCCCCTGGTTGCCAAACGCCCGCCGTCGCAGCGCCATTCTCGTTCCTGGGCCGTTCCTTCCGCCATCGCGTGGGAGGGTGGCCGTCGGTTCGTACCGGGACCCGTTGCACCATCGCATGTGAATCCGTCCCGGGGCCGCGGCCCTGGGACAAAGCCGTCTTTGCTCAGGGCCCGCAGCCATGAATTTCGCTGCGTGCCGTCCATAGAAGGTTCCGCCTACTTCACCTGGAGCGAACCATGAGTGTTCAGCAGAACATCTACCGCCAGCGCCACAACTTCTCGAAGATCCGTTCCCTGGTTCCCATCCCGAACCTGATCGACATCCAGAAGCGGAGCTACGACGAATTCCTCCAGATGAACCTGCTGCACAGCGAGCGGGAAGGGCGCGGCCTGAAGGCCGTGTTCGAGTCCATGTTCCCCGTGCACAACGGCAAGAACCCCGACGGCACCGACGCCAACCTCGAGGTGGAGTTCCTCGACTACACCGTGGGCCACTGGGCCTGCAAGTGCGAGAAGTATCTGGGCCTCGACCACCTCCGCACGACCTGCAAGCACTGCGGCCACAGCATCGTGTCGGACCACCCGAAGGACCCCACGGTGGACTGCCCCAAGTGCGGCACCCGCAACAAGAACGCCGCCACCATCTGTGACGTGTGCCAGGAACCCGTGGCCATGAAGCAGAAGATGGGCATGGACGAGTGCGTGGAGCGCGGCTCCACCATGGCCGCCCCCCTGAAGATCCGCGTGCGCCTCAACCAGTTCGACAAGGACGACAAGGGCAACCGCCGCTTCAAGCAGAGCCAGGATTCAGAAGTCTACTTCGGCGACCTGCCGATCATGACCGACCGCGGCACCTTCATCATCAACGGCACCGAGCGCGTGATCGTAAGCCAGCTGCACCGCAGCCCCGGCGTCTTCTTCAGCATCGCCTCAGACAAGAGCCTCTACAGCGCCCAGATCATCCCCTACCGCGGCTCCTGGATCGAGTTCGAACTGGACGCCAAGGGCCTGTTCTACGCCCGCATCGACCGCAAGCGGAAGTTCCTCGGCTCCACCTTCATGCGCGCCCTGGGCCTCTTCGACGAGAAGCTGGCCACCAACGAGGGCATGCTGCGCTTCTTCTACACCCCGGCCACCTTCTACCTGAAGAAGGGCAAGCTCACGGTCGCCGTGGGTGACCACCTCCAGGGCAAGAAGACCGAGGAGGACGTGAAGCACCCCAAGACCAAGGAAGTGGTGCTCGCCAAGGACAAGAAGATCACCCGCCGGATCCTCGAGCACATGGAGAAGGCCGGCATCAAGGACGTGCCCGTCTCCCGCGAGATGCTGGACGGGGCCGTGCTCCTCCAGGACATCGTGAACATGGGCACCGGCGAAGTGCTCATGGAAGCCAACGAGCCCTTCCTCCAGACCCACCTGGAGATGTTCCTGGCCAACGACATCCACTCCTTCGACGTGTGCTTCCCCGAGGCGGACGTCACCGGCAAGGTCTTCTCCGAGACCCTGATCAAGGACCACACCGAGGACAGCGAAGAGGCCGCCAAGGAGCTCTTCAAGAAGATCCGGCCCGGCGAGCCCGCCACCCTGGAGTCCAGCAAGAAGCTGCTCTTCGGGATGTTCTTCGACCCCCAGAAGTACGACCTCAGCAAGGTGGGGCGCCACAAGATCAACGCCAAGCTGGGCCTGAAGGCGGATCTCGAGGTCCGCACCCTCGGCACCGACGACTTCATCCAGACCATCCACTACCTGCTGCGCCTGAAGAAGTACGACACCACCCGCCAGGACATCGGCGAGATCGCGCCGGTCCGGGCCGATGACATCGACCACCTGGGCAACCGCCGCGTGCGGTCCGTGGGTGAGCTCCTGGAGAACGGCTTCCGCGTGGGCCTCGTGCGCGTGCAGCGGGCCATCAAGGAGAAGTTCAGCATCGCGCAGGATCCCAACAATCCCGTGCAGGCCCACGACCTGATCAACAGCAAGCCGGTCATCGCCGCCATGAAGGAGTTCTTCGGCAGCAGCCAGCTCTCCCAGTTCATGGACCAGACCAATCCCCTGTCGGAGATCACCCACAAGCGCCGCCTGTCGGCCCTCGGACCGGGCGGCCTCAGCCGCGACCGCGCGGGCTTCGAGGTGCGCGACGTGCACACCTCCCACTACGGCCGTATCTGCCCCATCGAAACGCCTGAAGGCCCGAACATCGGCCTCATCAGCTCCCTGTCCTGCTACGCCCGCATCAACGAGTTCGGCTTCATCGAGAGCCCCTACCTCAAGGTGGAGAACGGCAAGATCGTCCACTTCGCCAAGGTCACCAGCGTGGGCGACTCCAAACTGGGCTACATGGAAGTGGTGCGCCTCGCCGACCTCGAAGAGGAGAATAAGAAGCTTGTGAAGGCCGGCAAGCGCCCCGCCAAATACGAGATGCATGCCTTCTACCTCTCCGCCTGGGAGGAGGATGCCCACATCATCGCCCAGGCCAACGTCAGCGTGGACAAGGACGGCGCCATCCAGGACGAGGACGTCACGGTGCGGGTCGCCGGCGAGACCAAGATCGTCTCCCGGGACAAGGTCACCCTCATGGACGTGAGCCCGAAGCAGGTGGTCTCCGTGGCCGCCAGCCTCATCCCCTTCCTTGAGAACGACGACGCGAACCGGGCCCTAATGGGCGCCAACATGCAGCGCCAGGCCGTGCCCCTCATCCGCACCGAGGCCCCCATCGTGGGCACCGGCATGGAGTACGTGGCCGCCAAGGACTCCGGCGCCTGCGTCGTGTGCCGCCGCTCGGGCATCGTCGAGACCGTGGACGCCAACCGCATCGTGGTCCGGGTCGAGGATGATCCCGAGACCGAGGGCATCGAGTCCGGTGTGGACATCTACACCCTGGTCAAGTTCGCCCGCAGCAACCAGAACACCTGTCTCAACCAGACCCCCCTCGTGAAGAAGGGCGAGTACGTCACCGAGAGCCAGATCCTCGCCGATGGCCCCTGCACGGACCACGGCGAGCTGGCCCTGGGCCGCAACCTCGTCGTGGCCTACATGCCCTGGCGCGGCTACAACTTCGAGGACGCGATCCTGATCTCCGAGCGCGTGGTGAAGGAAGACCTCTACACCACCATCCACATCGAGGAGTTCGAGGTCCACGCTCGCGACACCAAGCTGGGCCCCGAAGAGATCACCCGCGACATCCCCCAGGTCCGGGAAGAGGCCCTCAAGAACCTCGACGACAGCGGCATCATCCGCACCGGCGCCACCGTCAAGCACGGCGACATCCTGGTGGGCAAGGTCACGCCCAAGGGCGAGACCATCCTCTCCCCCGAGGAGAAGCTGCTCCGCGCCATCTTCGGCGAGAAGGCCAGCGACGTGAAGGACGCCAGCCTCACAGTGCCCCCGGGCATCGAAGGCACCGTGGTGGACATCAAGGTCTTCACCCGCAAGGGCCAGGAGAAGGACCTCCGCACCCAGCAGATCGAGCGCGACCAGATGGCCAAGTGGGAGAAGGATCTCTCCGACGAGGAGCGCATCATCCGCGCCGAGGCCAAGAAGAAGGTCGTGACCCTGCTTAAGGGCAAGGAGCTCGACGAGGTCCTCACCGACGACAAGGGCAAGGAGTTGCTGCCCAAGGGCAAGAAGCTCACCCAGAACATGCTGGAGGCCGTGCCCTACCACCGCTTCCGCCAGGTTTCCGTGGCCGCCGCCAAGAACCGCATCAACGCCGAAGTGCTCGACATCCTCGACAAGACCGAGAGCCAGCTCAAGGTACTGCGCGACATCCTGAACGAGCGCATGGAGCGCCTGCTCAAGGGTGACGAGCTGATGCCCGGCGTCCTCAAGACCGTCAAGTGCTACGTGGCCGTCAAGCGCAAGCTGCAGGTCGGTGACAAGATGGCCGGTCGCCACGGCAACAAGGGCGTGGTCAGCCGCATCCTCCCCGTGGAGGACATGCCCTACCTGCCCGATGGCCGCCCTGTTGACATCGTGCTGAACCCCCTCGGCGTGCCTTCCCGTATGAATATCGGCCAGGTGCTCGAGTGCCACCTTGGGTGGGCCGGCAAGACCCTCGGCGTCCACTTCTCCACCCCCGTCTTCGACGGTGCGCGGGAAGCCGACATCAAGGGCTTCCTCGTCCAGGCCTGGGAGAAGAACAACCGCCTCGGCCCCGACATCACCGGCAAGACGCGGCTCTACGACGGCATGACCGGCGAGATCTTCGAACAGCCCGTGAACGTTGGCTGTGTGTATATGCTTAAGCTGCACCACTTGGTTGACAATAAAATCCATGCCCGGAGCATTGGACCCTACAGCCTCATCACCCAGCAGCCCCTCGGCGGCAAGGCCCAGTTCGGTGGCCAGCGCTTCGGCGAGATGGAAGTCTGGGCCCTCGAGGCCTACGGCGCCGCTCACGTCCTCCAGGAACTGCTCACCTACAAGTCCGACGACATGCACGGCCGCACCCAGATCTACCAGGCCATCATCAAGGGCGAGACCATCAAGGATCCCGGCCTCCCCGAGAGCTTCAACGTCGTCAAGAAGGAACTCAACGCGCTCTGCATCGATGTTGAGATGCTCACCCGCGAAGAACTGGATCCGGCCCTGGCGGAAGAAGAACCCGCGGCCTTCTCCATCGAAGGCTGATCTCCTACCGCTTCCGAACCCGACGAATCAGACGAGGTCCCCATGTATCCAGAGCAACAGAACATCAACGCCTATGAGTGCATCCGGGTGTCCCTGGCCAGCCCGGACAAGATGCGTTCCTGGTCCAAGGGCGAAGTCACCAAGCCCGAGACCATCAACTACCGCAGCCTGAAGCCCGAGCGCGACGGCCTCTTCTGCGCCCGCATCTTTGGCCCCGTCAACGATTGGGAATGCCTCTGCGGCAAGTACAAGCGGCAGAAATTCAAAGGCGTCACTTGCGACAAGTGCGGCGTCGAAGTCACCAAGAAGTCCGTCCGCCGCGAGCGCATGGGCCACATCCAGCTGGCTTCACCTGTCAGCCACGTGTGGTTCTTCAAGGGCGTTCCCAGCCGCATCGGCTACCTCCTGGACATCCCCTTGAAGGATCTGGAGCGCGTCCTCTACTTCGAGGCCTACACGGTCACCGAAGCGGGCGAGACCACCCTGAAAGAAGGCGAGATCCTCAACGAGGACAAGTACCGCGAGTACCGCACCCAGTTCGGCGAAGGCTTCAAGGCCCAGATGGGCGCTGAGGCCATCAAGGAGCTGTTGAAGCAGGTCGATATCCTGGCCATCACCATCGAACTGCGCGACCTGATGAAGAAGGAAACCTCCACCCAGAAGCGCAGCAAGATCGCCAAGCGCCTCAAGGTGGCCGAGTCCTTCCAGCGCTCGGGCAACAAGCCCGAGTGGATGATCCTGGACGTGGTCCCCGTCCTGCCCCCCGAGCTGCGCCCCTTGGTGCCCCTCGACGGCGGCCGTTTCGCCACCTCCGACCTCAATGACCTCTACCGGCGCGTCATCAACCGGAACAACCGCCTCAAGAAGCTGCTCGAACTGAAGGCCCCCGACGTCATCGTGCGCAACGAAAAGCGCATGCTGCAGGAAGCCGTGGACGCGCTCTTCGAGAACGGCAAGCGTGGTCGTCTCCTCCGCGGCGTCAGCAACCGCCCCCTCAAGTCCCTCAGCGATGCCCTCAAGGGCAAGCAGGGCCGGTTCCGTCAGAACCTGCTCGGCAAGCGCGTGGACTACTCGGGTCGTTCTGTCATCGTCGTGGGTCCCGACCTCAAGCTGCACCAGTGCGGCCTGCCCAAGAAGATGGCGCTGGAGCTCTTCAAGCCCTTCATCTTCAACCGGCTCGAGCACAAGGGCTTTGCCGCCACCATCCGCCAGGCCAAGGAAATGGTCGAAGAGGGCCGTCCTGAAGTCTGGGATGTCCTGGAAGAAGTGATCAAGGACCACCCGGTCCTCCTGAACCGCGCCCCGACCCTGCACCGCCTCGGCATTCAGGCCTTCCAGCCTGTGCTCGTCGAAGGCAAGGCCATTCGTCTGCACCCCCTCGTCTGCACCGCCTTCAACGCGGACTTCGACGGTGACCAGATGGCCGTGCACGTCCCCCTCAGCCCCATGGCCCAGATCGAGGCCAAGGTGCTGATGATGTCCACCCAAAACATCCTCAACCCTGCCAACGGCCGTCCCAACGTGGTGCCCTCCCAGGACATCGTGCTGGGTGGCTACTACCTCACCAAGAAGCGCTTCGGCCGCAAGGGCGAAGGCATGGTCTTCGGCAACGTCAATGACGTGGTCGCCGCCCATCAGGCTGGTGTGGTCGATACGCACACCATCATCCAGCTCCGTTACACCGGCGAGTGGGTGGACACCGAGGCCTGGCACGCGAAGGACCCCAAGAAGAACTCCGAGCAGGAAGTCTTCGAGGCCCCCGCCGAAACGGTCAAGGACGTCATCAAGACCACCACCGTGGGCCGTGTGCTCTTCAACCGCGCCCTGCCTGCGGAACTGCCCTTCGTCAACGGCCTGCTCAAGAAGGAGGGCCTGCTTTCCCTCGTGAACCGCGCCTACAAGATGAATGGTCCCGAAGTCACCATCCAGATGCTGGACGCCATGAAGGACACCGGCTTCATGTGGGCCATGCGCGCGGGCGTATCCGTGGGCATCGATGACCTCGTGGTGCCCGACTCCAAGGCTGGGCTCCTCAAGACGGCCTCGGACGAAGTCCGGGCCATCGAGAAGGAATCCTACGAAGGCCGTTTGGACTCCTCCACTCGCTACAACCGCATCCTCGAAGTCTGGGGCAAGACCAGTGACCAGGTCGCCACGGACATGATGAAGGAACTGGAGAAGCGCAACGAGACCGGCGAGTTCCTGAACTCGATCTACATCCTCGCGGATTCCGGCGCTCGTGGTTCCAAGACCCAGATCCGACAGGTCGCCGGTATGCGTGGCCTCATGGCCCGCCCCAGTGGCGACATCATTGAGACCCCGATCACGGCCAACTTCAAGGAAGGCCTCTCCGTCCTCGACTACTTCATCTCGACCCACGGCGCTCGTAAGGGCCTCGCGGATACCGCGCTGAAGACCGCTGACTCCGGCTACCTCACCCGTAAGCTGGTGGACGTGGCCCAGGACGTCATCGTCAACGAGGACGACTGCGAAACCCTCAATGGCATCGAAGTGGAAGCCATCGTCAACAGCGACGGCACCATCCGCTCCCGCCTGCGCGACCGCATCATGGGTCGCGTCTGCCTGGAAGAGATCGTGGATCCCTACGAGGCTGGCAAGGTTGTCGCCCCCGCTGGCACCCTCATCTCCGAAGAACTGGCCTTCCTCATCGAGACCAGCGGCATCGCCAAGGTGAAGATCCGTTCGACCCTCACCTGCGAAGCCCGTCGCGGCATCTGCGCCCTCTGCTACGGCTTGAACCTGAGCAGTGGTCGTCGCGTGGACCTCGGCGAGGCGGTCGGCGTCATCGCCGCCCAGTCCATCGGCGAGCCCGGCACCCAGCTCACCATGCGTACCTTCCACGTGGGCGGCGCTGCGAGCCGCACCTCCGAGAAGAGCACGCACGAAGCCCAGATCGCCGGCCTCGTGAAGTTCGAGGGCCTCGAGAACACCAAGGACCAGAAGAAGACCGTCGTGAACCGTAAGGGCGAGACCGTGGCCCTCACCCGCAACGGCTACATGCTGGTGACCGACACCGATGGCAACGAGCGTGAGCGTTACAAAATCACCTCTGGCGCCATTCTGCGGGTCAAGGACAAGGAAGTTGTTGAGCCCCGCACGGTTCTCGCCGAGTGGGATCCCTACAACGACGTGCTGCTCACCGAAGTCGGTGGCATCGCGGACTTCAAGGAGTTCGAGCTCAACGTTTCCTACCAGGAAGAAAAGGATCCGATCTCCGGCAACTTCCGCAAGAAGGTCATCGATCCTACCGACGACAAGATCCATCCCCACATCAACATCAAGGGGGACAACCACAAGGTGCAGAAGCGCTACAACATCCCCACCGGCGCCTACATCGAAGTGGAAGAGGGCCAGGAACTGCTGCCCGGCGACGTGATCGCCAAGACCAGCCGCCAGCAGGCCAAGACCAGCGACATCACGGGCGGTCTGCCCCGTGTGACGGAGCTCTTCGAAGGCCGCAAGCCCAAGGATCCCGCGATCATCAGCGAAGTCACCGGCATCGTGAAGTATGGCAACCGCGTCCGCGGCAGCCAGAAGGTCACGGTCGAAGCCGAGACGGGCGAGAAGGGTGAATACCTCATCCCCCGCGGCAAGCACATCCAGGTTCAGGACGGCGATGAAATCCGCGCCGGCGAGAAGCTCACTGAGGGCGCAGTCAGCCCCCACGATCTCCTCAAGGTCCAGGGCGACAAGGCCCTCCAGGCCTTCCTGGTCAATGAAGTGCAGGAAGTCTACCGGGCCCAGGGTGTGTTCATCAACGACAAGCACATCGAGGTCATCATCCGCCAGATGATGCGCTGGGTCCTCATCACCGACATGGGCGATACCCCGCTCATCGTCGAGGAGAAGGTCGACAAGCACCGCTTCAAGGAGATCAACGAGCAGGCGCTCAAGGAAGGGCTCCAGCCCGCCACCTGCGAGTCCCTGCTGCTCGGCATCACCAAGGCCGCACTGACGTCAGAGAGCTTCATCTCCGCCGCCAGCTTCCAGGAGACCACCCGCGTCCTCACCGAGGCCGCCCTTGAAGGCCGTGTGGACTACCTGCGCGGGCTCAAGGAAAACGTCATCCTGGGCCGCCTGATCCCCGCCGGCACCGGCATGGCCCACTACCGCAACCTCGACATCGAAGAGGGCGAATACCCCGAGCCCAGCCTCAACGAGTTCCAAGGCGGCGAAGACTTCGACGACGAATACGCGCGTATGGCGCAGCACGTCGAAGAGTTGCAGGGAATGACCGAGATTGATGGGGAAGACCTGTAGCCTGCAGTCTAGCTACCACAGAAGAAGGGCCCGCGTATGCGGGCCCTTCTTCTTGGGCCGGGCTCTACCTAGTTCGGGATCTCTTGCCCATACCATTAACGGCCCCTTGTCGTTCGCAAACGGCTTGACCTGCGCAGGCACTACAACCACCGTGCATCGTAAGCTCGGTGGTGTTCATCGTTGCGAATTCTAGGTGGTGGTCTAGGAGTGCAGTCGATAGAAACTTGGCGCCAAGGAATCCGGGTATCTCGACGTGTAGCCTCTTCGAGTGAAGAAGGGTACAAGGACAGGATTCAGAATGGATTCGACATAGACGGCCACCTCGGTGGATTTCTCGACTTGCTCGATAAGCCTTGTGAACTCACCCATTCTTCGGACTCTAGGGTTGACCCAGACTTTCGCGATATCTAAGCAGAGGACGTAATCTCCTTCCAGGTTGCGGCTGTGTTTCCGAACGTAGAGCGTCATTGTGGGGGTTACCAGTTCATACGAACCATGATTCGAGGCAAGAAACATCTGAAGCAATGAGAACGGGTCCTTGGCATCAATGTAAAAGGCCACAACACTTTCATGTCCGACTGAAGCGAGGTCGAGGTAGGGGCAAGATTCGACTGCGATACCCAGGGCCGAGAGGCGCTCGCGCCCAGAAAGCTCCGGCTCTAGGCCCCATGCGCTGGTTCTCCGGGATAGGGATTCCAACTTAATGACCTTCCCACGAAGGTTGATGTGATTCTCCACGAGAAAATCAACCAGCCCCGTGGCAAAGGATGAGTTTGCTCGCCGTCGACGCATAACCCTGATGGCCATTCGGACCCCCTACCAGTCGCTCTGATCCTGCTTAGGCAAACATAGGAAACACGTAGAGGCGGGTTTTTGAGAATAGGGAATCATCACAAATTCTCCGCGGTGGCTGGCTGCTACCCAGCATCGTGATCCGTTTGCGTCATAGAGGGCACAGTGTGGCTCTGTCGTCGCCTGGTCTTGTTCCAGGTGCGCGGCGACAATTACCCCTGTGCATCGGTGACAACTACACCAGGGCGTCTGGGGTAGCGCCGAACCGGTAAGTCCTTGTGGGCGTTGGCCTGCGTCCTAATGGACGTAGGAAGGCGGTGGCATG